>VAPL010163033.1_pt1 | contig 34899 bp, 22 predicted proteins | sample 3395061 | NCBI WGS metagenome assembly VAPL01 (sample SAMN08290444, study PRJNA428436) | hydrothermal vent metagenome | isolation source: Deep-sea hydrothermal vent chimney 2 | place: Pacific Ocean: Juan De Fuca Ridge | depth 2182 m m | reverse complement strand
TCTTTATAAATTTGACATTGTTGCGGGTTGCCTTCAAAGGTGTCGCGAAAAGCTTGCCGGAATGCACTGATTGCTTGTTCAGTGAATGGAAATTCTTTGGCGGGAATTAAATGTATCTGGTCGATTTTTTCAATGGTGAGTTGCGTTTCGGCATCAAACGTTCTTATATTATCAATTTCATCATCTAATAGTTCAACGCGAATCGGGTGGGGGCTACCGGATGGGTAAAGATCTAATAATGCACCTCGGATGGCGAACTCTCCAGCTCCAAGCACTTGAGGTACGCATTGGTAACCACTTTTTTCAAGCTGTGATCGCATGGCCGCGAGGTCAATTTGTTGTCCGGTATTTAATATGACACTATGCTGCATTAAATAATCACGTGGGGCGATACGTTGCATTAGTGTTGAAACAGGTAAAATGAGGATACCTTTGTGGGTTTTAGGTAAGTGATATAAGGTTTCTATTCGTTGCGAAATAATATCTTGATGGGGTGAAAAAACATCATAAGGTAATGTTTCCCAATCAGGGAAGGCGAGGGTAGGGCAGTCAGGGTGATTGCTGAGAAAGAAATTTAGCTCGGATTCAAGGCGCAAAGCGGAAGCCATATCTTCAGTCACTAATACCATCAGGCCTTGATGGTATCGATTGGCGGCACTCATGATGACGCTAAAGCTGCTGCCGTGGAGATTGCCGTAATGGACGGTTTTTCCCGATTGCTTAGGAATGGCGGGTTTAAAGGGGTTGGCTAGTTTTTTAATCTGTGTTTGAGTGACTGGTTTGTGGGTGGTACGGCTCATTACTCTATTCCTAATCGATCGATCCGGTAGCGACTCTTGCATAGTGCTTGTGTTATCCAGCTTGGTATCTGCTGGCGGGGTATTTTCCCATATCTTTGCTTGCAAATGTAGTCGTTAAGCGGTCGTGATGATTTAATTTTAACCAATCAATCTAGATTTTGTTAGGAACAGAAGAGGTTTTTGTTTAAATGTGGGGGCAAATCAAAAGTGATAAGTAGGTGAGAATAATTATTTTAACATTTACTCGCCTACTTATACACCGAGTGAGAAAAAATGGCTTGATTCACTCGGTGCATTGTTGTTTATTTACCACGCAGTTGTGTTATGACAACCCGCCGCGTCACATGCAGCGCCACCGGTGGGGTCATGATCAGCGGGTAAAGGGTGACAACGTGAACAGGTACCCAATATGTTATTGTGGTCGACGGTCACTGCGGGTATCCAGCGTGGCAATGCATGACAGGCTTCGCAAAGCGTGGTGCTGGAAATATGCTGCGCTGAGGTATTATGGCAGCCTGAACAAACGCCGCGGACTTCATTGTGATCAACCGTTGTGGCAGGAATCCAACGTTGCGGTGTATGGCAGGCTTCGCATAAGTTTGAGGTATTCACATGACCTACCGGTTTGAAATGACAATCAATACAAGCGCCAAACATCTGGGTGTGGTCGATTCGAAGGATTTGTGACCAGGCGATGGTGTTATGGCAGGCATCGCAGACTTCAGAGCTGTTGACGTGAACCGCGGATTTAGTCTGTGCAATAAAACCGTTATGGCAGTTTTGGCATCGGCCAGTGATTTCTAGATGGTCAACCATCGTGACGGGTGACCAGCCTGCCGTGGTATGGCATCGGTCACATCGATCGGAAGTGGCAATGTGATTTCTTGTTTTACCGATGGCGGAAAATCCATCGTGGCAAGAGATACAGTTATTGGAAACCCCGGAATGATCCATGCCCACGAGTGGGATCCATAAGGCGGTGGAATGACAGGCGCCACAAGGAGCGCGAGTTTGAACATGATTCGTTGTTTTTGCCGGTGCTAGCAAGCCATTATGGCAGTTTTCGCAGTTGCCACGGACTTCGTTGTGATCGACGACGAGTGCCGGTAGCCATTGGCTTGTGCTATGGCAGATTGAGCAGCTGTCACTGCTTGCGATATGACCAATTGTTCGGTTATGGCAGCCATTACAAGCCAGTAAAACCTCATTGTGATCCACGGCAATCGCCGGTGACCAGCCTAGCGGTGAGTGACAGGCCTCACAGACGGAGCTGGTGGTGATATGGCCATTGTTTCTACCGAGCGCTTTTCTACCGTTATGGCATTCTGAACAGACTCCCCGAACTTCATTATGGTCGACAAAAGGGATTTGATACCACGAGGCGGGTGTGTGGCAGGCTTCACAAGCGGATGTGGTGGGCACGTGATTTGCCGATGGGCCAGAGGCTTGCAATCCATCATGGCAATTCACACAAGCGCCAAGTACTTCATTGTGATCGACATTGATAATCGTGTGCCAGGCAATAGGTGAATGGCAGCCACTACAAACATCTGAGGCAGGTATATGGCCGTTTGGCATGCCGGGGGCATCTCTATTGTTGTGGCAGGTGATGCACGGTGCGACAACTTGCGAGTGATCAAAATTAATCGCGGTCCATACGGTGGCTTGATGGCAATCACCGCATTGATCATTGGTCGGTAAGTGAGTGTTCGGTTTGGCGGTAGCTACCCCGATCGTTTTATTGTGACAATCTTCGCATACGCCTCGGATTTCATTATGACTAAATGATTGGAGAGGTGTCCAGCCTAGGGGGGTATGGCAGGCGTCACAAACGTCAGAGGTTTTGACGTGGGTTGAAGATTTTCCAATAGTGATGGTGCCATTATGGCAATTGATGCATGCGGTATTCACCTGGTCATGGTTAACGGTTTTTATCGGAGTCCAGGCAATATTGGTATGGCAGCCGTCACAGTTGCCTGTGATGGGAATATGTGTGGGTGAAATGGTTTCAATGGTGTTGTTATGACAGTCTAAGCAGGTACCAATGATTTCAGCATGATCAACTTTGATGGCTGGCGTCCAGCCCGTTGGTTTATGGCAAGCAACGCATTTATCTGAGCTTTTAACATGAGATGTTGATTTGCCTGGTGCGACAGTACCGTTATGGCAATCGATGCAGTCACCCACCACTTGGGTATGATCCACAGCGGTTGCGGGTACCCAGCCGGTATTGGTATGACAGGTTTCACATAACTTCGTGGATGGTATGTGAGCCTGGGTCTTGCCGGCGGCAGCGATACCATCGTGGCAGGTACTACAGTCATTTGTCAGTCCGGTATGATCAAACAGCGTTGTGGTTCGAGGCCATTGGGTGGTGCTGTGGCAGGTATTACATTCGGCGGTGGTTGGAATATGGATGCTTGGAAAACCGGGGGCTCTAATGCCATTGTGACATTGACTACAGGCTCCCCGTACCTCCGCATGATCCACCACCGTGGCGGGTATCCAACTGGTGGTAGAGTGACAAGCTTTGCATTGGCTAGTTGAAGGAATGTGGGTGGCTGATTTACCTGGCGCAAAACCGCCTTTGTGGCAATTGACACATTCGCCGAGTATTTCATTGTGATCAACGACGGTGATCACACGCCAAATGGATGTGTTATGGCAGGCATCGCAGACATCGCTGGAGGCCACATGGTAAGACGGTTTTCCTCCCGCTTTTGCGCTATTATGGCAGGTGATACAGGTACCCGTTACCTGGGTGTGGTCTATTGTTGTACCCGCTAACCAGGACACGGTGTTGTGGCAAGTCGAGCATTCGTTTGAGCTACCCACATGTGTTTCATTTTTCCCGGTAAGGAGAGCCCCGTTATGGCAGTCGATACAGCTACCCACGACTTCATTGTGCTCCACTTTAAGAATCGGGGTAAAAGTAAAGCTGGAATGGCAAGCTTGGCAGTTGTTGCTGGCGTTAATATGGGTGTTGGGTTTACCTCGGGCAACACTGTTGTTATGGCAGTCCACGCATGTGCCAATGACTTCATCATGGTTAACGATTTTTGCCGGCGTCCAAGTCAGCACGACATGGCAGCTATCACAGGTATCTGAGGTGGCTATGTGATTGGCGCTTTTAAATGTTGTGGTGGTTTGATTGCTTACATTATGGCAGTTTATGCAGCGGTCGGTTGTTGTCTCATGATCAAATAAAAGTTTGATCCGTCCACCAATTTTGTTGCGTGCGATGGAGGATAGTTGGCTGGCTGCTGTTGTTGGTATCCAGCTGGATGAATCATGGCAGGCTTCGCAATCGTTGTTGGAAGATGGGTGCATGCTTGGAATGCCTTTAGCCACAATATTATTATGGCAGTTAGCACATGTTCCTAGGGTGTGTTGATGATCAATCCCTTGTGTTAATTGCCAGTGGCGTATGTTATGGCATGCACTACAATTATCGGTGGTCGTTAAGTGGGTGGCGACTTTGCCGAGGGCTAATTGATTGTTGTGGCAATCTTCGCAAGGGCCAATGGTTTCTAAGTGATCTATTTGGTTAACGACATCCCAGGCATAGGGTGTATGGCAAGACTGACAATTATTGGAGGCGGGTATATGGGACTGATTTTTGCCGGGGGTGCTTTGATTATGATGGCAAGTGAAGCAGGGAACGAGGGCATTGTTGATATGGATTGCAGTGAGGTCGATACCGGTTTCGGCCACTGGGCTGGCCGCGTATGTCGTCGTCCCTATTGATAATATTGATAGGGTGACTGGCAACAAAACAAAAAATAATTTAGCCCAGCTAGCTGAGCTTATTATGGGCTGATTGTTAATCAAATAAAGAAAAAGTGATAGGACACTTTGAGTCTTTACCCGACGATGGATTACTGTGTAATTCATTTTACCCACCCCACATCTAGATCTATGTTTGTTTTTTTATATTGAATAAAATTCCGAAAAATATATGTCGCTAACGCTTACAAAAACATCGAGTTGATTGGTGGTAGTGACTATATTGTTCTTGTTGTTATTATATGTTCATATCGCACGACAGAGGCTGAGTTGCATCATTCACGATAAATTTTTAAACTAAAGGTACTCAGTTTTTATCTAAGATTTGTCGGGAAAAAACCATTACAAAGCAATAGGCTATGTTTTTATGAAATCTAGCTTTAGGGATAAACGTCAGCAATCGATCGACTATGGCAGTAGATTTTTTGGTGGCTTTTATTTTAATAGGATGTATTAATGACATGAAATCCTGCCCCACACTGAATCAAAAATTAATTATTTGTTTTATTTTTAGTATTTCTTCTTATAAAATTGTTGACCTTTTGCATGCGAATGTCAATGTAACGAAAGAAAAAATGTTTTTAATTTAAGCTATTTTTATACGGTTTATGATGTTGTTAGGCAAATACATCGACGCCAAATAATTGTTGAATATTCTCTTTTTTTTCGAAGTCATGGTGTTCATTATAAGATTGGATGGCGTATGATAGGCTGTAATTTGTTGGCTGCTGCCGATTTTTCAGTGCATCTTGATAGCTGTTGTTGGTCGTCACGAGTTTGATGGAATGAAGGGTTTCTGGGGTTGTTCCTGTTTTAGCACTTTCCTGAATAGCTGGGTTTGGGGGACGAGCGGGGTTTAACTCCGTGTTGTGACTAAAGGACTTGTCCGTTGTTCGTGTACTATTTGCTGGAGGCGGTTGTGCAGACGTTGTTCGATTTATGGTTATTATTGTCATAGCTGCACTTTAAACTGATTGGTCGGCTTTGAATATGGCTGGTACGAATTGACTATTCGTAAAATTAGAAAGGGAACGTCAAATCCCTTTATTCTCCCATATGGCCCATATAGTAAGGCGCCATCGTTAGAATAGACTGGAAATTTGCGTTCCCACTTGAGTTGACAAAATCTAATGTGTCTTAACTCATTTATTCATTAAACACGGATGGTGTTTATTGTGTTTGGTATGCCAAAACTACGATATTTGAATAAAATTCAAAAGAGTATCGTTAGTGACCCCCTTACTGTTAAGTTGAGAAAAAACGTAATCTAACAAACAATAAAAAAGAAACCTAATAGGATACTTGCATTGCAAATCACGAAGACTTCACAATACCCCTGATGAAAATTTTACATTCATCATTGGCAATGATAGTAATGGTTTTCATGTATGTCCAGTTAAGTTTTATATGTCCGTTTATGTCTTAAACGTGAAGTGGCCTTATCTTGGCTAAAATACCGCAAATTCCAAATGATTTACCTGTGCCAAACCTTTGACGGTATCTAAATGTAAGGCATCCGTTAAAATGGCATGTTTAAGGTTTGCCCCGCTAAAATCTGATCGATGTAGATCCGCCCGTTGCAAATTTGCATCGGTTAAGTTAGCCATGGTCAGTTGGGTCCATTTCATCACGGCGGATGTCAGGTCGGCGCTGGTTAGGTTTGCTCGGGTAAACGATGCTTTGGATAGATTGGCATGTTGTAAGTTAGCATGACTTAGGTTTGACCAATTTAATTGGGCTAAGGAAAGATTAGCGTCGATAAAACGACTGTGACTGAGGTTGGCTTCGGTCAGTTGGGCTTCGCGTAAATCCGCTTGATGGAAATCATTGTTAGATGCATCGCTTTGTTCTAGTTTGATACCGATGAGTGAGGCGTTGGAAAATTGACTCTGGTGTATTGTCGCATGACGAAAGTCAGCCGTGCGCAAATCTCCCTGGTTAAATACACTATTATCTATTTTGGTATAAGAAAAATTGGCTTTAAATAAATAGCTTGCGGATAGGTCGATATTGTTCAGTTCGCTACCTAAAAAGTTTGCGTTGCGTAAATCGAGATTAGCCAATGTTGATCGATTAAGACTTGTATACTGAATATTCAAATGGTTGGCTTTGCTGGTTTGCACCTGACTGTCGGTGATTTTTGAGTCCGTGAAGCTCGCATAGGATAAGTTACTATTGATGAAACGCACATGGGATAATTGCACATTGGAAAACCGAGTCGTATTGAAATTGACGTTATCAAAGGAGCAATGAATAAATGTTGTATCGCGAATGGATGCACTGGAAAAGTCAATATTTTTAAATGTGACGTTGTTGAATTCGATATTATTGAGTTGTGATTTTTTGAGATTTAGCTGGGTCAGATTTGATGAATGAATCTTGATGTCCGTCAGGTGACTTTCCGAGAAGTCAACATGCTCGATGTTTTTCTGCTGGAGTGTCACATTAAAAATGTGCCGTTTGGCTAAGCTTAATGGCGCGGTGTCTTGGGCATGAGCGTTTTGTATGTCAAGTTGTTGTAATAATTGTTGTTGGCTGACTTGTGGTAAATTCGCATTATTTTGGGTCGTCCAATGTGCGCAACTGCTTAAATAAAAAAGACTAACAAAGCTAAACAGGTATTTTCTCATCATGGTATCGTGTTGATTTATCAGTTATCTTTTCATATTTATCGGTGATGTATTCAATTATACCATTTAAAAAATTGCATTGTTCACATTATCCGCATTATCTAAGCCGATCGCTAAGTCGATATTTTTTGCTCTTTGGAAGTTGGCTTGATCAATATTTGCATCAGAGAACTTGGTTTGATATAAGTCTGCGTTTTGAAAATTGGCTTTTTGCAAATCGGTATTGGTGAGATCAGTTTGGTATAGTCTTGCATTTTTGAAGCTGGCTTGTTGTAGTGAGGCTCTGGTTAATACAGCACCGGTTAGATCGGAGTGAAGCAGCCGAGCCTTTTGCATTTTTGCTTGGGTGAATTGAGTATTGCGCAGCTTAGCATTCGTGAAGTTGGCGGCCGCCGCTTCCACATCACTCAGATTTGCATTTGATAAATTAGCGCCACTGAAATTTGTCTCTGTCAGGATTGCTTTGGTGAGGTTAATTTCCGATAAGTTAGCATTTTCCAGGGTGGCATTGGCAAACAAAGTGCGTTGGGCTTCTACATTGTTTAGCTTGGCGTGGCTCAAATCAGCACGGCTAAAGTCACTTTTGAAAAAAATACTTCCTTCAAAGTTAACGCCATTAAATATAGACCCTGTGCCAATCATAAAACTTAAATCGGAGTATTCGAGGTTCGATTGGGAAAAATCGGAACGAATGATCTTAGCTTCTACTAAGTTGACGTTTTGTAAGTTTGCCTTTTCCAGTAAAGATTCGATCACTGTGATTTTGCCAAGGTTGGATGAGCTGAAATTTGTTTGAATCAAGGTTGATCGGTCGATGATGGCACTTTCCAGGTTGGCTTCTGATAGATTGGCACCGCTTAGGTTCGAATTTTTTATCATTGCACCGGTGAGTATAGCGCCACTTAAATCAGCATTCTGTAAATTGACATTTTGTAACGTTGCATAGGAGAGATTGGCATCACGTAAGTTGACGCCGGTCAGTGTTGAGGCGGTTATGTTAGTACGATATAGATAAGCGCCAGCCATGTTTATTTTTTTGAAATCGGTATTAGTAAGATCGAGACCGGCGAGGTTAGCTTTCACTAAATTGGTACCGGTATTTATTTGGTTGAGAATTTGTCTTACTTTTGCAATTGTGATTGGTTCACCGGCATCGGGATTGTCTGGAATGTGGGTGCAAGCGGATAAAGCCAGAAAACAGCTTATCCAAACCAAGAATGGACGTCTATTTTGAAACATCAATGTTTTCCTAGTTAACGATAAAAACCAGTATACGGTTGCGAGTTATGTATTGCGTACCACCTCATTTCGGACGTATGACGGTACTGCTTGTTCTGGATTGATGAATTTACCTTGTTTGAAAAGGTCGGTACCCAGCGTTGCAATGTCCATAGCGTTGGGAAAGCATTGCTTGTACCAGGTTTCCAGTTGGTCGTTATATTTTTCTTCAAAAATGGTGGCGTACCGATCCCAGCCACTGCCAACCCCAACAAATGATTGGTTGAGCAGCACAGGGGTTTGCTTAGGTTTGATCACCACTTCAGATCCCACTAATTGTGCTAGCGGTTTGTCATTGCATTCATATACGGCCCAGTACACTTCATCCATGCGGGCATCAAAGGCACTGACGATTCGTTTTTTTCCATGTTGTCGGTGGATGCCTTGTGCTATGGCGGCTAACGATGAGATAGGAATCACAGGCAGATCTGCCGCAAAGGCGAGTCCTTGAGCGATACTGACTGCGATTCTAACGCCGGTGAAGGCACCAGGGCCGCAACCAAAGGCGATCGCATCAAGTCCGCTGAGTTTTTGTTCTGCCTGCGATAATAGCTGTTGGCACATGGGTAAAATAAGTTCGGTATGTTGCCGAGGGGCGATTTTAAAATCCACCAGATAATGGCCGTTAAGGAATAGCGCGGCAGAACACGCTTCTGTTGATGTTTCGATGGCGAGTAGTTTCACGTCAATTAACCTATTTTCAATATGTATACTTTAGGGTGTTAGCGAGGATAATACGTGGTTTGTTGTTTGTCTTCCATGAAAAAAAATGAGCTGACGGTGCTTGGAAAGAGAGGATAATATACTCGTGCCGAATCACTGTTGAGTATCGAGAGTGTTTAATTTTTGCTCATTAATGGGTTGAGAAACTTCGGTTTAGGCAGTAGGCTATTCTGTCTGGTTTCGAGGGATAATCAAGCCATTTGTTTGACACCAAACAAGATTGGCTATTTTTTTGAATTTTGCAACCGATATGGCGCCGCGTTTGCTTCGTTTCGAGGGTTGGCTATTTTCTGCTTCTTTAATGATCACGTCTCGCTTAGCTTCATAGAGCTCGGTGGCCTGGTATTCTTCATTCATGATCACAACCACGAGATAATCCCAGGTTTGTTCGAGCTTGAGTTGGCCAATGCGCTGTCCAGATTTTTTTCCATCAAAAATGACACGTCCTTTAATTTGAAATCGCTTTCCTTGGTGTCGTGTTTGACCGATGGCGTTATAGCCAGCGCTGGGGTCTTTCACGAGTTCCAAGCCTAAAATATGAGCTGCATCGAATTCCGCGATTTCACTGCTGATACCTAGCGGTTTACCCGTTGTTTTGCGATATTCTGTGGCGAGTGTGCGAGCCTGAGAGATTAGTTTTTCTGTCGAATATAAACTCATAACATTAGCAAGATATTCATTGAAATGATAATAATTATACTCAAACTATAGTATAGGTTGGACGAAGGTGGGATGCGAAACCGGGAAGTCTATTGCGTAGCCATTTCTTGTTATGTTATGGGGTTATAATCTGCGCGAGTAAACAGATAAGAGTATGTGCGGCGATATTTTGGCCATAAGGTGTTTCGGCGCGTACATCATCAACGGTGCTTGTATTTTGATAATCCCGTTGCTGAGAACGAAGGCGGGAGTTGATGCTCTCCGCCTTGCAAAGGCTGGAATAAATGAGAATGAAGCGAGCAAGGCTCCATAAGCAAATAATATCTTACTTGTGGTTTTTGCTTGTCTATTCCAGAAGTACATGCGAGTCCATTCGCTTAGTATTATTGATAAGGTCTTGATGACACGAGCGCTGCTATATCATTAACATTGATTTCCATATTTTCAATTTTAGCGAGTATTTCATAATCCATTTTATTGTTATCTGACACATTATACCGTCCGATTCCCCGTAATTCTCGAATTGCCGCCGTTGCTGCTCGGCGGTTTAATTTATTTTTAAGTTGTTCGTTATTCTCTGCAAGTCGTTTCACACGCTTGATGGGATGCTTAGATGAAACAGACAATCGAGAAAGCCAGCCGGTTTTACTTTTATACTTTACTTTAAACCAATGATTATTTTTAGCGATAGACTCTACTTTTTGCCCTTTACTTATTCTCTCAATGGTGGCGGAATCAAATGATGGTTCGGACATAATTCTTGCTTTTGCGCTGAGCACATATAAAAAATTATCCGCATTTGATGTGAAGGGTAAAAGAAAACAAATGACAAAAAATAAGAAATTTTTCATGATTTTCCCCTGGAGGTGTGAAGTTCTTAAACATAACTATCGGTCGTCGTGTTGGCAGCTTTAAGGTTTGCTTAACAATAATGCCATTGATGACAAGTTGATAACAGGTTTGCTGTGAACGCCTAAAGTGATTCGCTATGGGGGTATATGCTTAAGATGTGCCGTAGTTCAGAAAGTTATTTGCTATTCCGTATTAAAAAATACATTCATGCCATTGGTGATTTAAATATACTGCATATAGTTACAGTTATTTGTTTTCTATTCTATCGGTTGTAAACTTTCGCCTTTAGGCGGAGCCGCTTTATATAGACTATCGGTGAACCAGATACGAGTTTTACGCATCGAAAGAATAAAGCTTGCAAGCGCTTGCTAGAATAGATTAAATAGAAATTATACGGTTAATCTCGGTATTGGACAGCCTATCATTTGATCTCGCTTGATCCTTGATTCTACAGAAATTTTTCTTCAGTCGGTAATACAACTAAGTATGACCTCCTTCAGAAAAACCCCTGTAAAATCAATTTTCTTCGCGATTTTCAAACGTTAGACCACTCAATGTCGGGTTAATCGATGATATTAATCATAATAATGATGCGTTGGAAAACCGCCTTGCAGCGATATTAATTAACTATAAAGGTGAGATATTTCAATGCCTAAAAATATATGAGATACCATCCGATAGACTTGTTAACATGCGTGTTTAATCCTATGTCATAAATAAAGTGAGGTTATATTTTGGAGGTCAAAATTTTGTCGGCTGGCATTGTGGTGATTCGCAAAGTTGATAGCGACTATAGTTACTTATTGTTGCGTGCATTTAAGCATTGGGATTTCCCTAAAGGGATCGTGGAATTAGGTGAAACACCGCTCGATGGGGCTTGCCGGGAAGTGAAAGAGGAGTCCACTATCGAGCAACTCAATTTTAAATGGGGTTATGATTACCGGGAAACAGGTCCCTATGGTGCTGGAAAAATAGCTCGATACTACATCGCGGAAACCGACCAAAGCGAGGTAAGTTTGCCGATCAACCCTGAAATTGGTATTCCTGAACATGACGAATATCGGTGGGTGACTTATGGTGAAGGAAAATTATTGGTTTCTGCCCGCGTTCGTTCGGTGCTAAATTGGGCACAAAGTATCATAGAAAGTCATTGAAGTACGACGAAGCCGCTTAATTTTTATTCTCTCCACCAAATCGATTCCAGTTTTATAACAAAGAAATCGGTTGGTGTGTTTGATGGTATATCTGATCCCAATCATCACTGACTGAATTACACCCAGCATTGGAACAATACCGCTTGGCATGAGTCTTAATGTGCATGAGCACAGCCTGTTGCTGTGGTGCTTTTCTGGTTGTTTTTTACTATTTTCTGAAACAAGCGCCGACAAGTCCCGTCAACATCGTGCCCAATTCTCTCTAATAATAACGATAAGCCTAATTTATAAATTCAATATTTTGTTTTGATATATTCCAATGCCGTTGATTAACTGGTGGGATAATTGTTTTCATGCAAGTAAGTTTAATAGGCCGTATAAATTATTTGGTCAAATGGTGTGCGCTGATAATGCCGGTCTGTGCAGCCCTTGTGACGCTTACGATTTTGGGGTGCGACAAAGGGGGCTCATCGTCGGTAGAGACATCGAATGATACCCATTCCTCAGTATTCTCACTTGCTCAACCTAATAACATTCGTGCAACAAGTACGACAGAGCGTATTCGACTGGTATGGGATCGTGTTGCTAATGCCAGCCGCTATCGGGTTTATTGGGCTGAGCAAAGTCCGGTATTAGCTCAGGCGAGCAATCAAGAAGTATTGACTGAACAATTCGAAATTGCACAAGGCCTTAAGTTGGGGCAGGCGTATTATTTTGTCATTGTTGCGGAAAATGAAACAATGGCAGGGCCTGTCTCAGCGGTGCAAGTGGTTGCTTTGCAATTAGCCCAACCGAGTTCGGCGTTTGTTCTGGATTGTCTTGATGGTGATGCTTATCTGTATTGGACGGCGGTGTTTGAGGCAACGAGTTATCAATTGTATTGGTCCTTTTCTTCGGCGCTTGATCAATGGCGTGATTACGGAGGGATTGAGATGCAATCGCCCTTTCAGCATCAGGACCGGCAATCTTCTGAACGCTATTATTATTACATCGTTGCACTAAAAGATGAATTGCTCAGCGATCCTGTACCTGTGCTGCCGAAAAACCATTGCTTAGGGCAATTAATTCAAGACAGTCATCCAGATAATCGCTTGGGACCGGAAATGATTGTGATTCCTGCACTAAGCTATCGCATGGGAGATGATACTTCTTTCGGTGGGCTGACATTGGGTGAAGGCAGTTCCGATGAGTTACCCGTACACCAGGTGATGTTTCAACAGGCTTTTGCGATGGGTAAATACGAAGTGACTTTCTATGAATATGATCAATATCTGACGGCGATAGGCAAGGTCACTGCGACGGGAGAGAATGAAGAGGCGTATGATTGGCAGTGGGGGCGTGAAGATCGTCCGGCGATAGGGATAAGTTGGGATGATATATCAGACTATTTAGCTTGGTTAAATGTGCAATTTGATCTCACAGGAAAGCCAGGTCGTTATCGTTTACCGAGCGAAGCCGAGTGGGAATATGCAGCGCGTGCAGGAAGCCAAACTAAATATCCTTGGGGTGAGGATATTGGGGTGAATCAAGCCCAGTGTAAAACGTGTAATAGTGATCTTGATCCTAGCAAAACAGCCCAAGTTGGGGAATTTTTAGCGAACGCTTGGGGGCTTCATGATATGCATGGTAATGTCAATGAATGGTTAATTGACTGTAAAAATACCAATTATACCGATGCGCCGATTGATGGAAGTGCTTGGTTGACAGGTGCTTGCACACATCACATGGCACGGGGAGGGTCTTGGAAGGATGGGTCTCGAAACCTTCGCTCTGCCGATCGTAGTTCGTATTCTCGTGGTTACCGAAATAATACCGTGGGGTTTCGCTTGGCCAAAACGCTTTAAAAATGGAGGGGGAGGGTAATGAATACATGGCATACAGGATGGATCATCATTATTATTATTTTTATCATCGGATGTACGACGCCGTTACCAAGATTAGATCCGCTACCAGCCCCGGAATTTCAGCCTTACATTGTTCCACCTGATCCTGTTAATTTAACGCAAACGATTGTGGTGGGTCGCACAAGTTCTGATAAAAATACCTTGCTTGATAATATAACCGTTCGGAATAATTTAGCGATTCCAGAAAATTCCCGTGTTGTGATAAGTATGCCACCTAGAACGTCGCAACAAACCACAAATCAACCAGAGGCATCTAAACGGGGTCGAGCACTTGTTGTTCAAGCGGTTAAAGGCGGTGACGCACAAGACAACAAGGCGACTGATATGGATAATTATTTAGATATCGTGGAACAACAGATTGAAAAGTCTTTGATTGAAAAAAATTTGATTGTGATTGACCGAGCAAAATTTTCTGTTGCATTGCAGCAGCAGTGCTATCAAACCGCATCGCAACAAGATCGATTTAGGGAAACCATGATGATCATCAAAGAAGCGGTCATGCATCAATTAACCTCCGGTTTAATCAACCAGGATCAATTGTTGTCTGAGCTAACTTATTCGATAGAAAAATATACTGGGGCAGGTGAGCGTTGTTGTGCTGGTGAGCTCGTTGGTGCGAATCTGGAAACTTCTGAGCTAATTTGTGTTGCCCAGAGTCCGTATGCGCGTGCTGATTATATCCTGGAAGTTAATGAGTTTGATACGATTTCGCTACAAGATGAAATGATTTTTCTAAGCGATATGGTAGAAATTAAATCTTTGATTTCTGTCGATAATCAATTGGGGAAAGCACTGGAACGAGAGAATTATAATACAGTGATAAAACCAGGCTATGTGGGTCATTTAAGGGCGAAATTAATTGAGGTGACAACAGGGGCGATTGTCTGGTTGGGTGAACATCAAATTGAATCGCAGAATGTATTAAATGAAGGGTTTAGCATTGAAGTTCCTATTCGTAAAGAAGTTGCAAATATAGGACAACTCAACCGGCGAATAGATGACTATAACCAGGAGCTGGAACGTTTAAGTCAACGGTTGCAAAATAGCAGGGCAGAGGTATTAGACAGCAAAGCAAAAAATAAAATACGGGAAGTTCGCGCCAATGAATACAATCATCATCGTCAGTTATTGCTGGCAAAAATGGACCAAGGTTTGGTGCAATCCTTGTTGGACGTTGACTGGCAGTTTAAATACCATGTTGGCCAACCCCATTCCTATCCTTGGTTGCCTAATCAAAAAGAAATGGACGACATTGAGTATGCATTACAAGGGTCCAATGGTTTTGAGCACCGCCGCTTGTTACAGAAACACCAACAAGCGACACGGTTGCTGAATAATCATTTGTCAGAATTAACAAAGCTGGTCACGAAAGAGTTAATGAAGACGATTCCAATCATGAATAATATACCTGTCGCCGTGATTTTACATTAGAGAATATTGATGATACTTAGAACAATCTTCCCCCGCATGAGGCCAGGGGAAATGGGCCTATTATGGCGTAGGCGCAACAATGGTGATGCTGCCGGTAGGTTCGCCGTCATCATCGTTTCCCTTGCGGCTGAGGGCGATGGCGGTGCCTGCGGCTAAGGCGCCGAACAACCACCAGCCCCAGTTTTTGTTGTTTGATTGGGTGGTACTTGTGGTTGATGTGTCCATCTCTGTCTCCACTTGTTCAAATTCAGGTAACAGCGCTGTTTCTTCTTCCATTAGAGGTGGCGGGGAAGCTGTGGTTTGTTTGCTTTTGACAGCCACTGTTAACGGTGAAAAGTTAAGACCTTTTAACACGGTATTACCGGCGTTATCCATCGCTTTAATATAATATTCCATACCTGGCCCTTGGACATATTCGTGAGGGATGTCAACGGAGTAAATGTTATTGTTTAATCGAGGCATGGCTACTTGAAGATACTCATTGCTACCAATGGGACGAAAAAATAATGTCACGTCGGCAATACCGCTTTCATCAGATATGGTGGCAGATATGGTGGCAGTTTCTCCGGTGACGAACGGTTGTGATAGCGGGGTATGTTCGATGGCGGGCGCCTTTAAATCTAATTTGGCGGTGAATTGCAAGGTATCTCCGGCAAAGACAGGGGAGCTTGACATTAATAGAACAATGGCTATGCGTATTTTCATTAATTTTTATCCAGTTTAAACAGGGTTAATTAAATAGGGCACCTTCTTCAATCCAGGTTTTGAGGGTCGTGTAAAAATAATTATTGTTTACGTTACCAGGCTCAAAGCCTGGTCGCCGTCCTCCGCCGTGTCGATCATCATGTTGATTGCTCAGTTTTAATAACAGCAGGCTCGCCTCGGCATCGGCAAGATTTATGCGCGTTTGATTTGGGTATAACTTAGAGGGTATATTTAGCAGCAGCTCATAAATTTCTTTATCGGGGCGAGTGCTGTCAAAGCCGGTGGTTTCAGCGGGTTTTTTTCCTAGAGCATGACAGGTTTTGCATTGTGTTTGGAAAATAGGCAGCACATGATCTGCAAAACTAATGTGCTCAACCACGCTCACGGTGAGGGCGGCTTTATCGGTGATTTTGTCTCGGTTTTCAATCGTCAATTCGATATCATAATCACCTAATGCATCAGGGATGAAGCTTTGTCTTTGTTGGGTCGGGTCGGCAAACTCGGTATTTCCACTATTGGCAGGGGCGCTGGTAATTTGCCACTGGTAGCTTTCCGCCAAAATACTTTTCGAGCCACTGATGACCAAGGTTTGACCGAGTTTGAGGGTGCGGTTAGGGCCAGGGTGGGCCGTGGGACGCGGACCCTTTGAACCGTCAACATTGTCGAGAAATGAGGCTAACAATGTCGCTTGATGAGGGCGATTACTGGTCCAAAAATTGAAAAAAGTCGGTAAAGCTCGTGGCATAATGCCTTCACGAAACACCAGTCGTTCGATGCGCGGTGCCCATGATAAAAACTCATCAAAACTCGAAAAACCTCGCCCCGTACCATCATCAGCACGTTGCAAGTGACAGATTTGGCAGGATTTGCGGATGACATCCTGATAAAGTGCATCGGCATTATCTGGTGCATAAGGGGGTTGCCATCCTCTGGGGATGAAGGCACCGTTAAATGTGCCTGCCAGTGGTGAGCTATTGCCATACCAGCCTTGCACCAATTGAATGACGTGAGTATTTTCATGGGGCAAGGTAAAGTGTAATGACCATTGATGTATCGTACCCGCTTGCAAGGTTTTTTGGTCTGCAATAATTAATTTCCAGATACCATTAGGGTTTTCTTGGTTAAAGGTGGCTAAGTGGGTGCTAATATCTGGGTCGTCAGAGGTGTCTTCAGGCTTCCAAATGCCGGTTAATGGTGCGTTTTGAGTGTTGTTGGCACTGGCAATTCTTTTGGAGGCTTCATCATTGAGTTGTAAGTCGGAAATATTGAGGGTGGCTCCACCGCGTTGTTTGATTAATAGCACTTGTTTACCTGAGGGAGACTCCAGTACAAGTCGCAAGTCGCTTATGTTTTCATGTTGAAGTTGCTCAATGGTAATATTTAAATCCTGGATGGGAGCGGTCAGTCCTTGCACTGTTAGGGGAAGTGTGGCGATGCCCGGTTGATTGTTTATGCAATCGGGTGCGCCCGTTTTATCGCTGTCGCTGCAAAAGTCTGGAATGGCAATGGAATCTTCAAAATCTACGGTAGCTATGGTGCTGCCTGAATTACCCACAAAAGTATCAATAACGGCTTGATTGAGTATCCGAAAACTCTCTTGTTGTGCGGTTTTGCTATATTGGGTATTAACGGCCTCATCATGCTCGAAAGTATCCATATCAAAGGGAATCAGGCGTGATTGGGTATTGCCTTGGTCGGGGTAAATGTTGTCTTTTAAGGCGAGGGCCTTTCCGCCATGACAGACAATACAGCCATTGGGAACAAATTCGGCGCCGCGTCGGCGGGTATCTCGATTGCGGGCACCGGCAGCGACACGTTTTAAGTCTGCATCAAATGCATCGATATCGGTTTGTATGACACGCTGGCCGTCAGGGCCATAAGCAAAAAATTTTACGTAGCTTTGTTCGGCGGATGCACCATTGGCTGCCGGTGAATATTCGATAGCAACGGTTTCTAATAGATCAGTGTTAGCTTTGGCATCAGCGAGAGTGGGGTAGTGGTGGGCATACATCATGATATTATTGCCCTCACGCCGAAAAGACACTTTGCGAGCAAACAAATGATCCAGGGTGTTGAAATATAACACGCTGGCATCATAATTTTTCTGATCAGTAAAGCCATTGGCTTGACGCCAATCTTCAAAGGTGGTTCGGCTATTGTCAGGATCAATGGCTTGATAATAGGCCGCTGCGTGCGCTTGGCTGCCTGGCTCGTCAAACGGGTCAGTTAAGAACCCGTCGGGATCTGGTGGCAAAGATACGTCGATATTGATCGCTGTGCCTTCATCAATGATTGTGTCACTATTGAGGCTTTGGAATATCACCGTGACCGGTGGTTCAGTGACTTTTGGCTGATAAGTTTTTTGATGGAGAGTTAAGTTGGAGTCTTTCAGTAAGCGGGTTACTTCCAATGATGTTTTACCCAAGAGATTAGGCATGGTGGTTGGTGGTTGGCGCGGGATGACTTCGATACGTTCGGAACGTGCGCTGCTGCCCGCGGTATTATTGGCGATGATAATAAAAGAATATTTTGCATTCGGGGTGAGTGGTACGGGATGAGTGAATGTTGTTGCCTTTTCCACGCGATGTCGCATGCCACTGGTTAAGGTATCAAAATTTTCAGCGGTCACGGAAGCATCTTCTGCCATGTAAATGAAATAAAATTCAGTATCAGCCACGGGCTCCCAGGTGAGCTCAACATTTTCAGAAATTCCTGTCCCATTAAAATTTTGAGGGACTTTAGGTTGACTTAATTGAGGTGTCGCCGTTATTTTTTCAGAGACGCTGCTTTCACCTGCCTCATTGCTAGCTGTGACTAAAAAGTAATATGGTGCACCATTATTGAGTGGCGCCGGATGTCTAAATTTCGCTTGAGGAATATCGGGGTGCCGCATACCGCTGGTCAGCTCAGTATAATTATTTGGAGTTAAGGTGGAATCTTCAGCCATGTAAATGGTATAGACTTTTGCACCAGGCACGGCATTCCAGGTGAGATGTACATTGCGGTTGAGCGGTGTGGCTATGACATTACGTGGTGCCGTCGGGATGGGTATGGATTGTGGGGTTTGCCAATCACTGGCGTTGAGTACTTCGGCTAAATTCGAATATCCATCTTCATCGTTATCGGGATAGATCAAGCTATCTTCGGAAAAACTTGCTATTTCTGTTTGATTAGCGGTGACGTTAACAGCCAATGTTTGCGTGACTACGAGCGGTATTTTTGTATTATCACGTTGCAGAAAGTAATTAAGTTCCAGTTGGTGTTGGCCAGGGCTTAGGCCGGATATTTCTCCGCTGACGGTCTTATCTGTGTTATTCACCGAAAGCTTGGCTAGTTGAACGGTTTGTTGTTGGCTCGTGCCTTTGTCGATGATGACTTCAATGATTAAATTGCGACTATTGATGGTTAGTTGGTTATCGGATGAGGCATCTGATTTTAATGCACGTATTTGGTTCGGGATGGGGATGGTGAGCATGGGGGAGGTGCTTGATTGGGATTGATTGTCACACCCCCCCTGTAATAATGTTACGCAAAAAATAATTAGTATGATCGCGTTTCTCAAACTCATAGAGAGGCGGTCTGGTATTTTGTCATGCATGGTAGTGGATCCCTAGCAAGGTAAGCAAAGTGAATTCCGATTATACGCAATATTCAATGGACTAAAAAGTGATCTAGTCAACTTGTGTTTGAAAAAGGCGAGAGAAAGGTTTTGAAGCCGATTAATTGATCGATCATGTGAGCGATATTGGCATTTTTTTGGCAATGAGAAGGCGGCCTTGCTTTGACAAGGGTAAATAAGCTCAGCTAAAATACTTCGCCAGATTTTTTGTTTTCGCTGTCTTGTTATTGATATACCTAAGCCTGACCCATGGTTAAATCAAGCTGATATTTGGTTCTGCCTCTTAGTTCGTCGATGACTTAAATGCCTTTCGGTCAAATCGACCGACTATTCTGACGATATTCCATCGGCGAATACTCCAAAATGGGCAGACTATACAGCCCAATAAAAATTTTTAATATCAGAAAATTATTTATTTCATTCTTTGCCAGTCAAAAACTTCCCTCAAGTTAATATTTTCTGTGGTGTGTCGATAAGAGGCTAATACCAAATTATTTCCTTAAAAATAAGCTCATTACCCATAAATAGACGACTGAGCATATCGTGAAATTAGTACATATACTGAAAGACATATTTCGCTTGGATAGTATCCGCGGGCGTTATTTGATGATTGCTTCTTTATTTATTGTCAGTGTCATCACCGTTACCTGGACTGCCCATATGAAAGTCGGTGCAGGTTCAGACCAATCACTTAAGCACACACTACTGCGCCAAAAATTAAAACAGCATCTTTTCCATATGGAAAATACGCTAAATCGTACAGAAAAATCGCTATTATTGTATTTATTAACCCCGAATCCACAACAACACCAACTGACGATCGATTTACTCGATCAACTGTCAGAGAGTTTTTTAAGTATTTCAAACCATTCCATTGCACAACAGCGCGACAATATAAAAATAAATCTATTCACCATAGAAGCCGAGTTAGCAAAATTATCAGCGACTATTCGTCGGATATTATCGATACGAGTCGATATCAATCAGTTATATCCCGCTAATCAACTCATTGCCAAGATGTCAGCGGCGCATAGGGCATTCACCTCCAGCGCTGATCTTGCCATTGAAATGCTAAACAACAATAACAACCAAGCTCAAGCGATTCTTATCGATCGGATTTTCTCAGATGTACGTTACAACTGGGCAAAAATGATAGCGGCCTTTCGTATGTATATCGCCAATCGGTTCGGGGTATTTGGTTCACCTGAAGCTGGAATGTTAGCTCAGGGCAATAATGTTGATATATACGCAGAAAGCATTGCGAAATCTCTGAAACGGCTAACAGAATTCGATGACAAGCAGTTATTAAGCCTTGAGCTTACGGATGCGCTCCAAACCATGAATGAGTCATATCCGACCTGGATACAATATTATCAGCAAGCTAAATCCATCTACCATTCTAACAACTGGCGCACCGACATCCCTCTTTTTCAAGGAAAAATTAAAAAACAACTTACCTTCATATGGGACAGTTTACATGCCATGGATAAAGAACTCGATGCTTTTGCCAATGATGATGTTAGAGATCTCACCCAAACCACTTACATACTTTCACAAGCCTTCGGCTTAATTGCTATCATTCTCATTGTCGGCACGTTATTAACATTTTTAGCTTTCGAATATTCAATACGCCGTCCCTTGTCATCAATCGCTAAAGCGATAAAAATTGAAACTTTAGAGGAAACAAGCTTCCCGCTAGCAAAAACCCATATGATAGAAACCCAAGATATCATCGACTCTTTTGACGAAATGCGTAAGCGGGTGCTCAATCGTCAACGCCGACTTGAAGCCATCTTGGACAACGCCGGTGAAGCCATTATTACCATTAATGTGTCAGGAATTATTGAAACTTTTAATGTTGCTGCCAAAAACTTATTTGGTTACGAGGCTGAAGAATGTATAGGGAAAAACATTAATATGTTACTGCCGAGCCCTCATCAAAAAGCCCATGATCAATACATCAAACAATATATGTTAACCGGTAAGAGGAATATTATTGGTAGTGACAGAGAGGTTGAAGCCGTTCATAAATCAGGTGAGTTAATTCCTGTTTCCCTTAAGGTCAGTGATACCAAGTTACCAGAAAAGCAAGTATTTACCGGAATCATTGTCGATATTCGCGAACGAAAGAAAATGCTAGAGCATTTTAAAAAAATGGCTGAACATGATAGCTTGACCGATTTATATAATCGCAGTTATTTTCAGAATAAACTTGATCAAGTGATTGATCAAGTTGCTCGTCATCAATCCCATTTCCATGCGGTATTATACATTGATCTGGATAATTTTAAATATGTCAATGATACCATGAGCCATGCAGCCGGTGACTATTTACTGATTGAGGTCGCAAACATACTACGTAAACGCGTCAGAAAAATGGATCTTATTGCTCGATTTGGCGGCGACGAATTCACCGTGTTGTTATCTGATACTTGCCAAACCAACGCCACTCATACCGCCGACTTGTTTCGCGAGGCCATTGCTGAATCCAGTTTCTTCTATGATGGCAAAGAAATTGATATCGGTTGTTCCATCGGCATTGCGCGAGTCGATCGCCATACAAAATCGACGGAAGGTGTATTGTCCCAAGCTGATTTTGCTTGCAATTTGGCAAAACGCCATGGCCGTAATCGGGTTCATTTGTTTAAAACCGAAGACCAGCAAAATGTTAATAACCTTTCTTTGGATATGGGGTGGTCACGACGCATAAAGATTGCCTTAGAAAAAAACCGTTTCGTACTGGCTTGTCAAGCGATTGTTAACACTCGTACACGCCAGACAGAATGTTATGAAGTATTGATAAGAATGTTAGATGAAAATAACGAAATTATTATGCCCGGTGGATTCTTACCGGCGGCTGAACGGTTCGGGCTGGCGGCCAATATCGATCATTGGGTGATTATTAATGCCATCGACACACTCATAGAGCAACGTAAAAATTTCCCCCACCTTCGTTATGCCATCAATTTGTCAGGAATGACATTGTCTAACTCAAATACCTATAATGTTATCCAGGAAAAGCTTGAGCAGACGGCTCTGGATCCATCAGCACTCACCTTTGAGGTCACCGAAACAGCCGCCATCGCCGATATGAATCGAGCCTTTACTTTTCTTTCCCAACTAAAAAAACTTGGATGTAAAACCGCTCTAGATGATTTTGGTTCGGGCATGTCCTCGTTTGCATATCTTAAAGATTTACCTGTCGATATAGTGAAAATTGACGGTCGCTTTGTAAAAAACCTTGCAGAAAACTCAGTGGATCAAGCCATGGTCAAGGCAATGAATGAAATTTCACAGGCACTGGACAAACAAACTGTTGCAGAATTTGTACAAGATGAAAAAACGATGGAATTACTCGCCCAATATGGCGTTAATTACGGACAGGGATTTTATCTAGGTCGCCCAGAAATAGTAACACCCTACCGAGTCTATGAACAAAAAGCAATGTAAGTGGGGCGCGGCATCAGGGCTACTTGGTTAGGAATGGGCGACGCAATCTGTCCTCGCCCCAAGCACTACCGCAAGGTGGCCATCGCCATCACTAAATATAGCTGTGTTAATGTTGCGGCCTCTCTAAAGCTCGAGGCTTCGAGTTGAAATGTACTCGATTTATCGTCTTTGAAATCTTCAGTCTGGATTCGAGTATTTTTTAATCAGAAGCTGCATGGTATTCATGCGATCGTTGGGGAGATGGTTGTTTTTATACTTTCGATGGTAGTACTCTAAGCTGACCTTGATGCAAAATCTTTGGTAACCACTTTTTCAAAAATACTTCGGTTGGCACAGGGTAGGGTTAAAAATGGGTTTAAAGTATTGCTTTATTGACTCGGTAGACGTTGTGCGCTTTTCACCCATTTATGAGTTTTAGTTAAAGTTAATGTTCCCACCCAGGATGTCGTCTTCATCTTCTTCGGGGGGTTTATCTTCAATCAGGCTCAAGCCGCTGGATTGATCATTTTGGGCGTTGCTGGATAGGTTTATTTTTAACCTGACATTATTTTGTGAGTCGGCATTGCGGATGGCTTCTTGTTCTGAGATTCGACCTTGCCGATACAGATTGATTAATGCGCTGTCAAAGGTCTGCATTCCTGAATTTTCGGATTTTGCCATGACTTCTTTGATTTCAGCCACGTCACCTTTTTTGACCAGCTCACAAACGCGTGGCGTACCCAGTAAAACTTCGATAGCCGCCACGCGTTTTTTGTCGGGCGTTGGGATCAGCCGTTGTGAGACAAAGGCATGTAAATTGAGCGATAAATCGGTCAATAATTGGTGCCGTTTGTTTTCTGGGAAAAAATTAATAATTCGATCGAGGGCTTGATTGGCATTATTGGCATGCAACGTCGAAATGGCTAAATGCCCGGTTTCGGCAAAAGCTAGCGCGTATTCCATGGTTTCCCTGTCTCTGATTTCGCCAATGAGGATGACGTCGGGGGCTTGTCTCAGGGTATTTTTTAAGGCGTCTCCATAACTATCCGTATCGACGCCAACTTCACGTTGACTGATGACGGATTTTTTGTGCGAATGGACAAACTCAATGGGGTCTTCAATGGTAATGATATGTCCGCCATAATGGCTATTTCGGTAATCAATGAGGGCAGCGAGGGAGGTCGATTTTCCGGAGCCGGTTCCCCCAACAAATAATACCAGGCCGCGTTTAGCCATGATCACTTTGGTTAGAATGTCAGGCAAACCCAGATCTTTGACAGTGGGTATCTCGGTTTTGATATTTCTGACCACTAAACCAACATGATTGCGTTGTTTGTAGATATTTACCCGGAATCGACCGATGTTTCTTTCGCTAATAGCCAGATTCATTTCCGGTTTTTTTTCGAATTCGGCAATTTGTCGCTCATCCATGATTTCGTAAGCGATTTTTTTCGGTTCATCAATGCCTAATGGTGTTTTAGTTAGCGCGGTGAGTTTGCCTTGAAATTTTGCACAAGGTGGCGCATTGCTTAACAAATATAAATCCGAACCATCATTTTTTGCGAGGATTTCGAGATATTCTTTAAATTGCACAGGAAAACTCCCTTGATTTAAGAGGCTGTTTAACTCCACCCAGGACAGATCATGTTTTATTTAGAGGGCTCGCCCTGTGTTTGTTTTTAGTTTGTTCCTAGGCATAACGACAAAGGCCAATGTAAGCTTTAATTCAATGAGGTTATTACGTAAAAATAGTGGTTAATGGGCATGCAGCAAACCATAAACCATTAATAGTCGTCGTGCTATCGCTTGAAGGATGTCAGAAGCTTAAGGCGATTAAAATCGTAGCCGACAAACAGTTTGAGGGATAGATGTTCGATTATACTGATTGCTCGACTACTTTTCGTTTCATGCCATTGACCAAGCTGTAGCATAAGTCGCTATACTAAAAAAAACGAATGTTCCTAATCCTGTCAGTTGGTGGGTGGAGGACAATGGCGTTTTAACGTAATTTTTTGCCAGGAATGACTCATGGAATACAATCGCCGACTATTGATCGTTGATGATAATAAGGCAATACATGAAGATTTTTTAAAAGTATTGTCACAGAAAAAAAATTTAGAGGCGATTGAGCTTGATAATTTAGAGAGAGAATTATTTGGTGATGATAATGAGGCATCTGGCTTTCATGATAAATGGTTAAGCCAAATTGATTATGAAATCGATTCAGCGTTTCAAGGTGAAGAAGCCTTAGATAAAGTAAGACAAGCAGCGCAAGAGCAATGTCCTTATGCGCTAATTTATATGGATGTACGAATGCCACCAGGATGGGACGGCATTGAAACGATTCAACGCATTTGGTATGAATTCCCCTATATTGAAATGGTTATATGTACGGCCTATTCTGATTATAGTTGGGATGAAATTATTAGAAAATTAGGCTTGAACGATAAATTGCTTTTTTTAAAGAAACCCTTTGATTCTGTAGCTGTGAAACAAATGGCTTTGACGTTAGTGAAAAAATGGAATCTAGATTATCAAGGGCGTTGCCATGTGACTAGCTTGGAAAAGCAAGTCTCCGAACGGACCGAACAATTAAAAGCATTATTGAAAGAGCTAGAAGTAAAGAATATAGAATTAGCCTGTAGTAATAAAGAGCTTGAGCATGTGGCCAATCATGATGGCTTGACTCAATTGCCTAATCGAGTGTTGTTTCATGATCGTTTAGCGCACGGTATTAAAATAGCCAATCGAAATCGATTGAATTTTGCGGTTGCATTGCTGGATTTAAATAAATTTAAAGAAATTAATGATGCGCTGGGGCATGATGCCGGTGACGAGGTGTTAAAGCAAGTCAGCTCACGTTTGACCCGTATACTTCGGGCTTGCGATACCATTGCTCGATTAGGGGGCGATGAGTTTGCGATAATATTGCCGAGTCTTGAGGTGGAATGTATTGATGTGGTTGCGAATAAAATCGAAAAATCATTAGAGCAGCCGATTGCATTGGGTGAGCGTCAAGAATCGATTGGCGTTAGTATTGGTTTTTCCTTGTATCCTATGCATGGTGATACCAGTGATAAATTATTAAAATGTGCTGACCTAGCTATGTATCAGGCAAAGCGTTCTAAACAAAAATATGTTTTGTTTGATGAAAATGCTGAGGATGTGCGTTTTAATAAGTTAAAGTTGTTGTTGGATTTAGAAAATGTAGTAAAAAATGGCGGCTTGTCGTTAAATTATCAACCGATTATTGAGCTTGATTCAGGGAAAGTCGTAGGCGCAGAGGCGCTTGCACGTTGGTATGATCCAACGCGAGGGTTCGTTCCTCCGGACAAGTTTATTCCCTTGGCAGAAAAAAGAAACTTGATTCATTCGTTAACCGCTTGGGTACTGGATGCAGCTATTGGGCAATGTGTATTATGGCATCGTACTGGCTATGAAATATCAGTTTCTATTAATTTATCAGCGCGGAATTTATTAGATACCCAGTTACCCGAGAAGATTGAAAAGATATTGAAAAAATGGCAATTGGATGCGAAGTGGGTCAAACTTGAGGTGACTGAAGGTATGACGATCAGCGATTTAGAGCAGGGTAAAGATATTTTAACGAGATTATCTGTCATGGGGCTGAAAATATCCATTGATGATTTCGGAACAGGATATTCATCGTTAGTGTATTTAAAAAAACTGCCGGTGAATGAATTAAAAATAGATAGAAGTTTTGTGTGTGATGTTAATAGCGATAAAGACAACAAAACCATCGTGCAATCGACTATTGATATGGCCCATAACTTAGGGTTGAGCGTGGTGGCTGAGGGTGTTGAAGATGAAATGGCACTGCAAACGTTAAAGTCGTTAGGATGCGACAAAGTGCAAGGTTATTATATTTGTCACCCTCAGCCAGAAAGGGAATTTCAATCTTGGCTTAGCTCGGTGTATTTGAAATAAAAAGCCCGTAAATAAGCGGCGTTAAAAATACCTCAGTCGACCTAATGCGGCGGCCTCATTGACTTCTTATTCATTCGCTCTTGCCCATCCTGGGTTTCTCGGTATGAGGGTTTCCATGTACAAAACAGCGACTTTGTACTCATCTGGATCATTTTAAAGCCGCGATTGAATTTTGCGGTGAAATCAAACTGTGATGATTCTCGGTCAGGGCTGCTAGCCACTTAATTATTTGATTTTTTTGAATTTATTGAGCTAAAATATAATGAATAGTTTAAAGATAACCGTTATTTTTAAGGCGCTGAATTGTTGTTTTCTTGTGCAGCTAAATGCCTATCCAACAAAATTTATAGAGGTAGATGCTAACATTAACCAGCGCACTTGTGTGTTACCGTTGAGTTGCTAAAATATCAGCGAGAGAGTCAGCACGCCTACTTTGATTGGTATATAATTACAAGCATCAAGTTTTTAACTAAATGAGTTACATAAGATTTTGAAGATCAAACCAAGGTCTTTAAGTGATCATTTTTATTTCATTCGATTGTTATCCACTAGAGTATATTCAAAAAGATGGATTTTGCAGTAGACCTTCGTGATTGTTTTAGATATGTTCTTTTCATTGTTATTACACTATTTATTCTCCCCCTGAATACACTGGCAGCGACACCGACTGCAGAGCAACTCAAAATGCTGGAACAATTGTCTCCAGAGCAACGCGCTGCGGCGTTAAAAACATTCCAGGGGCGCAGCGGTGGCAAGTCTATTGATGCGAAGCCATTACTTCAACCAGAAGTTGTCAAACCCCGTATATTATCAGAAAAACCTTCGGTTATCGAAGAGGCGGTGATTGAACCTGGGCAAAAGGAAAGAAGTAGTGAAACGCAGAAAGATCCTGTCCAGAGGCTGAAGCAGTTTGGTTATGATTTGTTTGCTGGTTCGCCTACGACTTTTGCGCCAGCAACGGATATTCCTGTGCCTACCGATTATGTGGTGGGTCCGGGGGATACTGTGCAGGTGCAATTATTCGGTAAGGAAAATGCGGAATATGATTTGATTGTGACACGGGAAGGGATGTTGCATTTCCCAGGATTGGGTCCCATTGTTGTTGCGGGTTTGTATTTCAATGAACTAAGAGAGAACTTATATAATCGTATTCACCGCCAAATGATAGGCATTAAAGCGAATATTACCATGGGGGTGTTGCGTTCGGTGCGCATCTTTGTCCTCGGTGAGGCCATTCGGCCGGGCTCATATACCGTGAGTGCGCTATCTAATATGACGAATGCACTATTTGTTAATGGGGGAATTAAACCGATAGGATCGTTGCGTGATATTCAGCTGAAGCGAAATGGGCGAGTGATCGGTCGTTTAGATTTGTATGATTTGTTGTTGCATGGCGATACCCGTGGCGACTTGCGATTGCAACCGGGTGATGTGATTTTTATACCGCCGATTGGTGCGACAGTGGGTATTGCAGGCGAGGTGCGCCGACCCGCTATTTATGAGTTAAAGAGTGAACAGAATGTATTGCAGGTACTGGCTTTATCGGGAGGGCTGTTACCAACGGCCTATACTCAATCGGGTCAATTGAAGCGTATTAATCGGCAAGGGGAAAGAACCCTGATTGACCTTAATTTAACGGATGGTGCGGATTTATCAACTCGGGTTCATGAGGGTGATGTGATACGTGTCTATTCGGTGTTGGAAAAGATGGAAAATGTTGTCACATTGCGCGGCCATATACAGCGGCCCGGCGGTTATCAATGGCATCAAGGCATGCGTTTAACGGATTTATTGCCCTCATTTAAAGATCTGTTGGCAAGGCCGGATTTAGACTACGCATTGATTAGCCGGGAAATGCCGCCCGATCGTCGGATTGAAGTGATTGCGACACGCTTGGGAGAAGCACTTGCAAATCCAGATTCTGACTATAATATTCTGTTAGCACCAAAAGATGAAGTGCTGGTGTTTGGGTTGGGGGAAACTCGATCTCAAGCATTGGAGCCATTGTTGCAACAACTGCAGAATCAAGCGAAATATTATGAGCCGGAAAAAGTCGCCACTATTAGTGGCAATGTACGTTACACCGGAGTGTATCCATTACAGAAGAACATGCGTATTCGTGACTTAGTGTATGCGGCCTATGATATATTGCCGCAAACTGACATGAATTATGCGTTGTTAAGTCGTGAGAAATTCCAGGGTGAACAGATTGAGACTTTAACCATATCATTACGCGATATTATTTCGAGAAAGCAGGTCTATGCAAATATATTGTTACGTCCCAAGGATCACCTTTATGTTTTTAATTTGGAGGATACTCGGCAAGAACTTATCGAGCCTTTGTTGCAACAGCTCAAACAAAATGCAACGCATGGGCGTGCCGCCCCTATTGTCACGGTGTCAGGTTTAGTGCAATCGCAAGGTCGTTATCCATTGGGGTCAGACATGCGCATATCTGATCTCATCATCGCTGCCGGTAAGTTAACCGAAGCGGCCTATGCGGTGTCTGCGGAAGTCAGCCGGCAATTGATTGTGGATGGTGAATTTTTTATGACAGAACATTTACCGGTTGATTTAGCGAAAGCATTGGCGGGTAATGAACAGGCTAATTTTATTTTACAACCCCATGATCATTTGCATATTAAACAAATTCCTCAATGGGCAGAACAACGCAGTGTCCAGCTAAAAGGTGAATTTCGTTTTCCTGGAGAGTATCCGATTCGTCAAGGAGAAACCCTCACCGATTTGGTAGTGCGAGCTGGTGGGCTAACTGAGCATGCCTACTTGCAGGGAGCGGTATTTATGCGGGAGGAGTTACGGCAGCGTGAGCAAAAACAATTGGACACTATGATTGTCAAACTGGAAGCAGATATTGCGGCGATGAGCATGGAGAAAAATAATAATAAAGTGCCAGAACAAACGGCGGCCCTTGGACTGTCTTATTCTTTTCTTGAGCAACTGAAATCAACACAACCGGTGGGGCGCTTAGTGATTGAACTGGATGAATTGCTAGCAAATAACCAAGATGAAAAATATCATGTCATCTTAAAAAATGGCGACAAATTATTTGTACCGGCCTATACCCAAGAAGTGACGGTGATTGGTGAGGTCCAATATACCACGTCGCACCTTTATGATGACAGTTTAAGCCGGGATGACTATATCAATATGAGCGGCGGTTTAACCTATAAAGCGGATGATGATCGAATTTATATTGTTCGAGCTAATGGTGCCGTTATCGCAGATGGTGATGGATGGTTGCAAAGTGCGCAAATTAGACCCGGCGATACGGTGGTTGTACCACTTGAAGCTGATCGAGTACGACCACTCACTTTAATGACAAGTATTACTCAGATTATTTATCAATTGGGAGTGGCTGCCGCGAGTTGGAATGCGGTGGGTGTTTTTTAAAAAAAGTTGAGTGTGTTAGTTGGGCTTGATTTTGTCGAATAAGTGAGAACGGCAGCACATCTTTGCCATAAAAGTATTTAAAAAGTATCTGCATTGTGCGATTCATTTCCTATGGATTTCTAATGGGGGTCGTCGGGTGCTTAAACAGCGTTTTGAAGCAAAGAAAAACATTATCACTGAGCAAAGATGCCGTGGTGAGCGCAGGAAAAATCACCGGAAATCTTTTTTGTTGTCTTTTTTTATGGGGCGGCGTCATGGACTTCGGCGAGATTATGACAGTAAAATAGGGCAATATGTGGATATTCACGAGCCTTATTTGATGGCTGTTGTTACTGGCATTTTATTGTTATGTGTGATGGATGCTTATTTCACTATGACGATATTGAGTATCGGCGGAGAAGAAATTAATCCGTTGATGAAAGTGCTCATCGAACAAGATGTACTGACTTTTTTTATTGTCAAGTTTTTTATGACGGCGGCTTGTTTATTATTTACCGTCATTCACAAACATTTTCGTTTGTTTAAACTCATCTCTGGCTATCACATTTTATTCAGTGCCTTCTTTTTGTATTCCTTATTAATTTATTATGAGCTGGGTTTGTTAGCTCGGCACTATGGGGTTAGTTGGTATTAATCTCTAATCTTTAACGTATAATGCAATCCAAGCGAGTGCCATCAATATCAGGAATAGGGCGGCATTGGCGGGGATTTGTAGATTAAAATCGACCGTAGAATGTATCATGAGAGAGAGGATTCCCATGGTGGCGGCAAATCCCATACCGCGCATTAAGGCCGAGCGTCGCTGCCGTTGTGCTTTGAGTGAAATATAAAAGCAAATCACAACACATAACGACAAAGGGATAAAGCCGATGAGTCCATATTCACTGCCAAATTCAAGATAATCGTTATGGGCATGGTCGTAGAAGGAGTGGATATCCGCTTGGGTATAACGCATGAAAGCACTGTAAAAACTCCCCCCTCCTGTGCCGGTCAGCAAATGATCTTGCCACATTTCCGAGGCATATTTATTCACCTCATCCCGTGATTCGCTGGTGGCACTGGTGCGCTCCAAGCGTTCAACAACTTTTTCGACACCAAACCAAGCGCCGACAATAAATAAGTCAATGACAATTAAACTGGCAAACAAAATGACTCGGGTGCGGGTTTCATAACTGGAGATGGCGGTGTTTTTTCCCCCCAGTGATAAGATCAGTCCGATCAATGCGGCTAAGGTTAAACTGATAAAAAAAGCGGTATTTCCCATGCGTGAATGAGTGAGCACCAAGGCAATCACCATCATCGCCAAATATAAACGTAAGCGTACTTTGGGGCCGAGCAAAACCTGTAAGGTACGGCGGGTCCATTCTCGCCAATTTTTGGCGCGTGTTTTTGACAAATTTGCTAACAATAAACCGATACCAATGGCCAGGCACATTTCCAGGTAGCCGGCCAAGTGATTGCGGTTGACAAATGTACCCGTTGCGACACCTCGGTAGTGTTCTTTTTCGATAAAAAACCCCCACTCCAGACCTGATAGTGTCATGAAGCTGCCATAACAAGCCTGAAATAATCCACTAGCGACCAGTGTATAGGCAAGAATTTTGGTTCGTGATCGGGTATTGACTAGCAGTAAAACCAATGCAAACAGGCACCAGTAGGCGCTACTCTCTAGTGCGGCTAAATAGGTCGCCGTCGGGTCTTGAGATAGGGGCGCAAATGCCGGTGGATCCAAGAGCGATTGGCCATAGATTTTAGCACTTTCAGGCGATATCCATTGCAGCCAGCTGAGCGGCAGGTGGAGCTGTTGAAATATATGCCACATGATAAATATGGCTAATAGTGCAAGAATCGGCCAGGCGGCTTTAAAGGCTTGTGTGACATTGACTTTGTTGCGCCCATACAAAAGCAGCCAACCAATGATTAAGGCAAAAACCCAGATTTCCATGACAGAGACAGCCCAAGGGCGATTGCTGCCCAGAGGCAGGGGTAGCCAGACGAGTAACACAAGAAAGGCAATAAATAATAGGTTATCTGACGAGGTGGATATTGATGTTTTGCTCTTCAAAATATAAGTTTTGGTATTTAAGAGGCGATGTTTTTCCACCATGATGGGGTGGTAATGCGCTTGGGTGGTGTGAATTGAGTCAGAATCAAAAATCCCCGTAAAAACGGGGATTGATTTAATGATTTATTGATGAAACTCAGTTAGTTGGGGCTGGCATATCCACCACCACCAAAACCCGGTGGGAGTGGGATATGGAGTGGGATATGTGCAACACGGCGAATCAAACGGTTAACTCGGTCCAGTTGTGGTAGCCGAGGGATGTTGATACCGATAGATGGCAAGGTGAGACCTCGGGTTCGGGTACGGCCTCGGGGTTGGCCGGCGGCGGGGGCTTGTCCAATAATACTCGGGTCCGCACCGGCTTCAATGGCTACTTTGACAAGGCCTAATTCCTTGTCTGAGTATTTTCTAGCCGCCTCAACAATGGCGCCTGCCTGTTCGGGAACGGTTTGTACAGCAAGTTTTACCACCAGCGCCAAGTCGATATTCGCTTGCAGTGCGATATCCACTAAATCAATCGTCTGCGTTGAATCCGCCTGGATGGCTGCTGAAATAATCGCACCGGATTCTTGAGGTGCAATATCCAGCAATTGTGAGAAGGTATTGCTTACGGTATGGCCATCGCTTACTGAGTTGTTGATAATTTGAGCAAATGGCAGCCCTGCTTCATAATCAGAATGTATGTTTGCCTGTGCCATACACCAGGGAAGTGCAGACACTACTAAAAAGCCAATTATTTTTTTCATAAAGTCGATTCCGTCGCTGTCTGTTCAAAATTAAAACGTGTTTCGTCATGGGGGTTTGGCAACCTTGTCGTTAAACTCAAATGCGACTTTCCAAATAGGTAGTTTTGTGTGAATTTTCTACGTTAGCACTGATATCTTCGACAGTAAGATCATATATTTATATGGACAGTTTCGCAAGCACTTTGCGCTCAATTATTACTTATAATTTACGCTGACGGCATTGCTTTTCATTCTTTGAATCAATTTTGTCCATTTCGATATTTGATTGCCATCACCAACTCGTTTCATCGTTCCCTGTGGCTCGGTCATTAACCATAAACCGTCTTGGTTAAAACTGTAAATAATTTCGATGTCGCGGCGATCTTTGAGCGGGTGGATTTTCTTCTCGATTGAATCCAAAATTAATGGCTCGGCGGCTTCATTTTCATAATAAGCTAATACCATATGCTCGTTTTCTAAGCCATCGACATTCACTTGCAACAAGCGTAAGCTATCTTCTGAAAAGCCGAGTTGTTTTAACGTGTGGTATTTGGCCGCCGTATAATCTTCGCAATCCCCGCCATCACTGATCAAAAATTCCAAAGGGGTCGCCCAATAGTCATGGGTTGACCAATGTTCAAGGTCAGCAATAAATGGGAGTCGGTTGAAAAATTTATTGACGGCATTAAGCTGATACCAAGTACTTCTACTGTGATTTTTCTCAATTAACGATAGCCAATCCAGAGTGCGTTGTTTTGCGGCTTTGCCATGTATCTGTTCTATTTCTGTTAGGACATGAGGGGGCACAATGGGTGGCGGACTGGCAAATGATAGCGAGCATACCATTGCTAATAACAAGAGTGCTATTTTTAAATAATAATTGAATAACAAAGCGTTGATTCCCCATCCCAGAGAGCGGCGCTGAATGTCATATTTTGGTTTAACGATTGGCATAAATTAAGTCGATGGTAAAACAGCATCAATCATATCATATTTCTCATCAAGGATGGATTTGTAATAGACGCTTGGCTGCTCCATTTTCACCGATTTCATCGTCTCAAGCCTGTCGATGGTGGCCAATGAATCGATAGTTATCTAACGGTTGAGAGGTCAATATGACAAAGCTTTTCTGCCTCAAAGTTGGCAGGTTTTTAATCTTGTTCAGTGCGATTTCTGCGCTAGGAGCGATGCCGCTGATAGCAAAAGTCCATGGATTAAGTTTTTACATTTCGCCAGACGGTAATGACGCATGGTCTGGTCGCATTGAGCGGCCATTTGCGACATTAGAGCGTGCGCGCAACCAAATTCGCAAGCTTAAGCAGCAGGGGAAAATGCCATCAGAGGAGGTTACCGTTGAGCTTGCGCCGGGTGTTTATCAACTGAGCCAAACTCGCCGAAGACTCAGGATTAGGTATTCCCATTATTTATCAAGCCCAAGCGAATGCCGAGGTGCGTTTATCGGGCGGCAAGGTGCTAGCTGGTTTTAGACACGTTCGTGATCCAAATATTTTGCGACGATTTGATAGCAACGCTCGAGATAAAATATGGCAAACCAACTTGCAGGCACAAGGAGTCACCGAATATGGTGAGCCCTCCGGTGGATTTAGGCAACCCGCGGGAGCATTCGTGGAACTATTTTTTAATGATAAACCAATGAGAATAGCGCGCTGGCCTAATCAGGGGTTTGTTAATATTGTAGAGACAGCAGGTAATGAACCCTTTGAGATTCGTGGTATTAAAGGCGATAAAGTGGGTCGCTTCATTTATCAGGGAGATCGT
>VAPL010930456.1_pt1 | contig 35040 bp, 31 predicted proteins | sample 3395061 | NCBI WGS metagenome assembly VAPL01 (sample SAMN08290444, study PRJNA428436) | hydrothermal vent metagenome | isolation source: Deep-sea hydrothermal vent chimney 2 | place: Pacific Ocean: Juan De Fuca Ridge | depth 2182 m m | reverse complement strand
TGACGGAATTCCTCGCTGGTCCGGGTGTCGTCCAAAATCCGGCGACGGTTGTCCCGCAGTTTTTTCCTAAGGGTCTTCAGGTTGATATCTGTTCGATTGGTCATGGCATTGGTGTATAATTATAGTCCATTATCGAAATTGATTTGGTGTTTTTTTAAATAAATCTGATCCGAGGATACTATCCAGATGAGCAAAAAAATGATCGCGACAGTCCTGGTTGCCGCCGCCGCGTTGACGGGGTGCGCCGAAGGACAGGGCAATAAACAAACACTAGGTACGATCATCGGCGCCGGCGTCGGCGTCCTCGCCGGTTCGCAATTCGGCAGCGGCAAGGGGCAATGGTTGGCCGCCGCCATCGGTGGCATGGCCGGCGCCTATGCCGGCAGCGAGATTGGCAAGGTGCTGGATCAAAATGACCGGAAAATGGCCCAGCAAACGGCCCAGTTGGCGCTGGAAAACAACAAGACCGGACAGGCATCGAGTTGGCGAAACCCGGATTCCGGGAATTCGGGCAGCGCTACCCCCATAAGCACCTACAGCGAAGGCGGCAGGGACTGCCGGAAATTTGAATCCAAGGTGAATGTCGATGGCAAGAGCGAAACGGCGACCGGCAAGGCCTGCCGTAATGCCGATGGCTCGTGGACAGTAGTCCCGTAATACCAAGGAGCATTGATAAGAGGCTCCGCCTGTGGATAGTTTCCGGGTAAAAGTTGACCGCGCGGACAAATTAGCGTGGCCCTGCGGGGGCCGTTTTGCTACCGTCCCGGATGGAACGGGTGAAAAAATAGCCTGCTAACGATAGGGTGGAGATTTCCGGATGATGAAAAGTTTATTCAAGGGGGCGTCGGTCGTGCTCGCCCTGATGGCTGTTATTTTGTTGGGCGGCGCGGATGCGCTGGCGGCGAAAATCAAGGTTGCCGGCATTTATACCCAGCCGATTCAGCAAAAATGGGATGCCCGCCTGCATCAGGCGCTCGACGCGGCGGCCAAGGCCGGCGAAATTGAATATGTGTTTTCCGAAAAAGTGGCCAATACGGATTACGTCCGGGTGTTGCGCGAATACGCCGAGAGCGGCGTTGACCTGATTGTCGGCGAGGCCTTCGGGATCAGCAAGGAAGCCCGCAAGGTGGCCGACGACTATCCCAAAGTGGCCTTCCTGATGGGCGATCCGTTCAAGCCTTACGGCAAGAATTTTTCGGTGTTTGACAACTACATCCATGAACCCTGCTATTTGATGGGGATAATCGCCGGAAGCATGACCAAGACCAACAAGATCGGCATGGTCGGCGGCTATCCCATCGGCGAGGTCAACCGCCTGTTCAACGCCTTCATGGCGGGCGCCCGTTCGGTCAATCCCGATGTTGAATTCAAGGTCAACTTCATCGGTTCCTGGTATGATCCGCCGAAGGCCAAGGAAGCGGCCTTCGCCCAGGTCGAGGCCGGCGTCGATGTGTTGTATGCGGAACGTGCCGGTGTAGTCGATGCGGCGCGGGAAAAAGGCATCCTGGCGTTCGGTAACGTAAACGACATGAATAAAGAGGAAAACGGCAAGGGTGTCGTCGTCACCTCGGCCCTGTGGCATATGGAATCGGCTATCAATTACGCCATCAAGGGGGTCAAGGCGGGAACCTTCAAGGCCGAAAACTACAAGGACTGGACGATGATGGCGAAAGGCGGCGCATCGCTGGCTCCCTACTACGAGTTCGAGGACAAGATCAAACCGGCTATCAAGGACCGGGTGGCCAGGCTTGCCGCCGACATCAAGGCCGGAAAGTTTGTCGTAAAAATAGATGACCAACAACCCAAGTCCACCTTCTGACCGGGCGACACGGGACGCATCGGGCGGGGTTGGAGCAATTGTCTCCAACCCCGCCCCGTTATTTACCGATGAAACAAATTCTCAAACTGGCAGGCATCACCAAGCGCTTCGGCGAACTGATCGCCAATGACGCCATTTCGCTGTCTCTTGGTGAAGGCGAAGTGTTGGCGTTGCTGGGCGAGAATGGCGCCGGCAAGACCACTTTGATGAATATCCTGTTCGGCCATTACACCGCCGATGAAGGGTATGTCGAGGCATTCGGCCGGCGGTTGCCGCCGGGTCAGCCCGAGGCCGCCTTGCAAGCCGGCGTCGGCATGGTTCATCAGCATTTCAGCCTGGCCGACAACCTGACCGTTATCGAGAACGTCACGCTTGGCGTCGAGTCGCTGTGGTCGTGGCGGCAGGACCTTAAATCGGCCCGGCGAAAGCTGGCCGCCCTGTCCCGGGACTTCGGCCTGATTGTTGACCCGGATGCCCGGGTCGCCAATCTTAGCGTCGGCGAGCGGCAACGGGTGGAAATACTCAAGGCGCTGTACCGCGAGGCCCGGATATTGATTCTGGATGAGCCGACGGCGGTCCTGACACCGCAGGAATCAGACAATCTGTTCGATACCCTGCGCAGCCTGGTCGATAAGGGTATGTCGATTATTTTCATTTCCCACAAGCTGCATGAAATACTAAGGGTCAGTGATCGCATTGCCGTTCTGCGTCGTGGCAAGGTGGTCGCCGAAACGGATACCGCCAGCGCCGACCGGGCCAGTCTGGCCGAGGCCATGGTCGGGCGCACCGTGCACGATCCCAGGGGAGAACCCATGCATCACGGCGACACGGTATTCGAACTGGCCGATGTCAGTGTAAACCCCGATCAGGGACTGGGGGCGCTCGACCGGGTCAATCTGGTCCTGCGCAAGCATGAAATTCTCGGTCTGGCCGGGGTCTCGGGAAACGGTCAGCGGGCGCTGGCGGCGCTGATTAGCGGATTGGCCCGACCCGACCGGGGCGCCGTCAGGCTGTTTGGCGAGGTCTTGGATAATCCGACCCCGGCGGGAATGGTGCATGGCGGGGTCGGCCGCATACCGGAAGATCGCAATGAATTAGGCGTAATCGGCGAAATGACGGTGCGGGAAAACTTTATTTCCGAATGCCGCCGCGACCCGCCGCAGTCGCGCTTCGGCCTGTTCGACGCGACGGCGATTTCCGAAAAATCGAATCGGCTGATAGAAAAATATGATATCCGCTGCCAGGGTGCGGACGAGGAAACCCGATTGCTGTCGGGAGGCAACGTGCAAAAATTAATTCTGGCCCGTGTGCTGGATGCCGAGCCGGCGATAATCCTGGCCAACCAGCCGGTGCGCGGTCTTGATGTCGGGGCCATAGCCTATGTTCACGGCAAGCTTCTGGAGGCGCGCACGCGCGGCGCCGCAATTCTGCTTATTTCGGAAGATCTCGATGAACTGCTGGCCTTGTCGGACCGGATAGTGGTTATTTATCACGGTCGATTAAGCCAACCCATGCAGACCGGTAAAGTGACGGCGCGGGAAATCGGGCTGATCATGAGCGGCCAGACGGAGGCCGCCTGATGCGATTGGAACCGCGCCAGTCGACACCGCTGTGGATGGCCATGTCGGCCCCGGTTTTGGCGGTTGTGGCGGCGCTGATAATCTGCGCCGGACTGGTTTTATGGGCCGGTGAGCCGGTGTTGAATGCTTACTGGCTGTTATTCAAGGGGGCGGCTGGTTCGCGGTTCGCGCTGACCGAAACCATGACCCGGGCAACGCCGATGATTCTGACCGGGCTGGCGGCTGCCATCGCCTTTCGCGCCAAGCTGTGGAATATCGGCGGCGAGGGGCAGTTTTACGTCGGCGCGCTGAGCGCGACCTGGCTCGGTTCGGGAATGATCACCCTGCCGGCCTGGCTGATGATTCCGTTCCTGATGGTCGCCGGCGCCCTGGCCGGCGGATTGCTGCTGCTGATTCCGGCGATCCTGAAAAACCGGCTGAAGGTCGATGAAGTGGTGACTACCTTGCTGCTCAACTTCATCGTCCTGCTGGTCGTCAATTATCTGCTTGAAGGGCCGCTGAAGGATCCCATGTCGATGGGCTGGCCGCAGTCGGCGTCAATCATCGACGAGGGCGTTTTGCCGGTGATCGTCTCGAAGAGCCGTCTGCATCTGGGGTTTGTATTCGCGCTGGCCGCCGCCGTTCTGGCCTGGGCAATCATGCGTTTCACCGTCTGGGGCTATGAAATTCGCGCCGTCGGGTTCAACGCCGCGGCGGCGGCGTTTTCGGGCATCGGCGTCAATCGTACGATCGTGCTGACGGCGCTGCTGAGCGGCGGCCTGGCCGGCCTGGCCGGGGTCGGCGAAGTGGCCGGCACCAAGGGTTACCTGACTCTCGATTTATCGCCGGGGTTCGGCTACGCCGGGATCGCGGTGGCCATGCTGGCGGCCCTGCATCCCCTGGCGGTAATCGCCTCGGCGATGTTTCTGGCCGGAATATATGTCGGCGCCGATTCCATGAGCCGGGCGATCAACGTGCCGACCTATATTGCCGATGTCATCGTCGCCACCAGTGTACTTTCGGTTCTGGTCGGTGTCATGCTGACCCGGTATCGGCTGAGGCTGCGATAATGGACGTGTTCGAAATCCTGCTTACCGCCGGTTTCTGGGCGGCTACCCTGCGGATAGCGACGCCGTTGATTTTCGGCACCCTGGGCGAGTTGATCTGTGAACGGGCGGGGGTATTGAACCTGGGCATCGAAGGCATCATGACCATGGGGGCGATGAGCGGCTGGATGTGGGTGTATATGGGTGGCGATTTGACCTCGGGGGTATTGTTCGCCGCCTTTATCGGCGCCATGTTCGGGCTGCTGCACAGTATTTTTGCGGTTTATCTGGGAGTGTCGCAGCATGTCGCGGGGATCGGCATCACCATGCTGGGGTCGTCCTTGTCATATTTTGTCTTTCGCATGCTGTTGCCGGGCGCCACCACGCCGCCGAAGATTGAGGCCTTCGATATTCTGTCGATTCCGGTCCTGTCGGACCTGCCGTTTCTGGGGCCGGCGCTGTTCAGCCAGACACCGATGACCTACGGCGCTTTCGTCGTGGTAATAGTGGTTTGGTACGTGCTGTACCGGACTCCGCTGGGACTGGCGGTGCGGATGGTCGGCGAAAACCCGCTGGCGGCGGAGGCCCAGGGCATTGACGTGTTGGCCCTGCGTTCCGGCGCGGTCATTTTCGGCAGCGCCCTGATGGCCGTCGGCGGCGCCTTTTTGACCATGTCGGCGTTCGACGCTTTTTTCTTCGGGATGATTAACGGTCGCGGCTGGATCTGCGTGGCGCTGGTCATATTTGCTTCCTGGAAGCCCGGCAAGGCGCTGTTCGGCGCCTTGCTGTTCGCCGGCATCGACGCCTGGCAGGTGCGGGTGCAACAACTTCCGGGGGTCAATATACCATATCAGTTTTTCCTGATGGCGCCTTACGTACTGTCGATCCTGGCGATGATCGTGGTCTCGCGCAGGGCGCTCTATCCGAAGGCCCTGCTGGCGCCGTTCCGTCGCGGCGAAAGGACTTGAGCGATGCTTGATCTGATTGTCAGAAATGCGACTACCCCGGATGGCGAAAGGCTCGACATCGCCTGCCGGAATGGCCGCATCGCCGAAATGGCGGCGAAAATCGAAGGCTCGGCGAAAGAAGAGGTCGAGGCCGGTGGAAATCTGGTTACTCCACCCTTTGTCGATAGCCATTTTCACATGGATGCGACCCTGAGTTTCGGCCAGCCCAGGGTTAACCAGAGCGGCACTCTGCTCGAAGGAATCGCCCTGTGGGGTGAATTGAAGCCGGACCTGACGGTCGAGGCGGTGCGTGACCGGGCGCTCCGGTTTTGCGACTGGGCGGTCGCCCGGGGCACGCTGGCGATCCGCAGTCATGTCGATATCTGCGACCCCCGGCTGCTGGCGGTCGAGGCATTGCTCGATGTCCGGGAGCGGGTCAAGCCATACATTGATCTGCAACTGGTGGCGTTTCCCCAGGACGGTTACCTGCGCGACCCCAATGCCGCCGGATTGCTGAATCAGGCGCTCGATATGGGGCTCGATGTGGTCGGTGGTATTCCGCATTTCGAGCGGACCACGGAAGACGGCGCCGAGAGCGTGCGCCGGTTAATGGAGATCGCCGCCGGGCGCGGGCTGATGGTCGATATGCATTGCGACGAAACCGATGATCCCAATTCCCGTCACATCGAAACCCTGGCCCGGGAATGCCTGCGCCTGGGCATGGGCGGCCGGGTCGCCGGGTCGCATTTGACGTCGATGCATTCCATGGATAATTACTATGTCAGCAAACTGATCCCGCTGATCGCAGAATCAGGTGTAGCCGCTATAGCTAATCCATTGATTAACATCACTATTCAGGGGAGGCACGATAGCTATCCCAAGCGGCGCGGGCTGACCCGTATCCGCGAACTGGGCGAGGCCGGGGTGCCGTTGGCCCTGGGTCATGATTGCGTTATGGACCCATGGTACAGCCTGGGCAGCCACGACATGCTGGATGTCGCTCACATGGCGGTCCATGCCGCGCAGATGACCGGGATGGATGATATTCGCAAGATGTTCGATGCGGTGACGGTCGCCGGCGCAAGGGTGCTGGGGCTTCGGGATTATGGCCTTGAAGTGGGCGCCAACGCCGATATGGTAATCTTGCAGGCGGCCAGCCCGTTCGAAGCCATCCGCCTGCGCCCGGCGCGTCTGTTCGTGATCCGGCGGGGCCGGGTGATCGCGACGACGCCCCCGGTGAATGCGCGATTAAACCTGGATGGCCGAACCCGTTCCATTGATTTCACCTTTTAAGGATTTAGCGATGCCCAATTCAGCCGAAACCACTGCCGATGAATTTCCGACCCTGCATGTGCTCGACCATCCGCTGATCCGGCACAAGCTGAGCCTGATGCGGGACAAGAACACCTCGACCCGGGATTTTCGCGACCTGCTGAAGGAAATTGCCCTGCTTATGGGCTACGAAATAACCCGTGATTTGCCCTTGATGAAGAAGGAAATCGAGACTCCGCTGAAAAAATTCGAAGCCGATGTGATAAGAGGGAAAAAAGTGGCTATCGTGCCGATTCTGCGGGCCGGTACCGGCATGGCGGATGGTTTGCTGGAACTTATGCCTTCGGCCAGGGTCGGCAACATCGGCTTGTACCGCGATGAAAAGACTAAAAAACCGGTGGAATATCTGGTCAAGCTGCCGAGTTCCGCCGGTCGGCGGTTCATCGTCGTGGACCCCATGCTGGCGACCGGAAATTCGGCGGCATACGCCGTAGATATAGTCAAAAGGCATGGCGTCAAGGGCGCTAACATCACCTTCATGGCTTTGGTCACGGCGCCGGAAGGTATGCGGGTTTTCGCCAAAGCCCATCCCGATATTCAGGTTTATACGGCATCGCTCGACAGTCATTTGAACAAAAACGCCTATATTGTTCCCGGCCTGGGTGATGCCGGTGACAGGCTTTATGGGACCAAGTGAATCGTTACTAAAACTATACTATTTTTCGGTGTTGCCTGTACGGGTTGTATTTCATATAGTGACGCAAAATACAGGGGATTAGGCGGGTTACCGATAAATGAGTTTGTATACACTAATTGGTGATTACCGCTCTGGTAATTGCTACAAAGCGGCGCTGTTTTTAAGCCTGTCTGGTACGCCGTTTCAGTACCGTCACGAGGATTTGTCGGTCCCCCGCGATCAGCGTTCTGAACAATTCGGAATGAACAGCCGTTTCGGCGAGTTGCCGGTGCTTATCGATGACGGTACGGCGATGTGCCAGTCCAATTCTATCCTGTGTTACCTGAGCAACCGTACGGTCCGCTTCAATTTTGGTGAATATCACCATCGTCAGGAAGTTATGGAATGGCTGTTCTGGGAAACCCACAATATCGGGCATTCGGTATCGGGCCTGCGTTTCAGGACAAAATTTTCCAACAATACGCCGGATGATGTCCTGGCCTATTTCCGCGACCGGGCGGTCAGCGATCTGGACCGGCTGGATCAGGAACTTTCCGCCAAAACATTTTTGGTGGAAAATACCCCGTCGATCGCCGATCTTTCCGTGTGCGCATATCTCTACTGGCTGGAAGATACCGGCCTGGACCAGGGCCGTTGGCCGCACATTAAAGCTTGGCTGGGCAATGTGTCGGAACTGCCGGGGTGGTTCCATCCCGACGAAATGCCGAAAGAAAACAGGGAATTTGATTAATACCAAGGAACACAGATAAAGACCCATTGAGATTCTCTCAATGGGTCTTTATCTGTGTTCCTTGGTATAACCATAAGTATTAATGCTCTTTGGTATTACCCGTGGCATGAATACGGGGTCAGAACAGATTCTTGTGAAATTAAAAAAATACCCTACAACGGGTGACTCCTTGAGAGTTTATTTGCACTATATCTGGTGCAATTAGACTCTATACATACCAATCTTTCCATATTCATGTATTCGTGTTCTATCTCATTGAACTATAGAGCTTTTCTAGCTAGATTGATTCATCGGCTCACGGTTAGCTAAATATTAAGCCAAGCTGCAATAGGTTTGGTCTGGGAATGGTAAATGATTCGGTTTGCCGGCACTGAGTTGGAGATTGATTTGCTGAACAGCGAACAGCTCTTCAAACTGGCGCATGAAAAGAGCCGGGAGGGCCGGTCCGCCCTGGCGGAAACGGTTACCGACCTGTTCCTTGATGAAGGTGAATTGACCGACATCGAGCGGGCGATGATGTTCGACATCCTGCACCGGCTGGTGCGCGATGTGGAACTGTCCGTGCGCAAGCATTTGGCCGAAGTCATCGCCGATGCCGAAGACGTGCCCAGGGACCTGGTAACCTTTCTGGCCAACGATGAAATCGAAGTAGCCTATCCGGTGCTGATAAAAAGCCGGGTTCTCGAAGACGTGGACCTGATCGAAATTATTCGTCAGCGCACCCAGGAACACCAACTGGCCGTTTCCATCCGCGATGGTTTGAGCGAGAAGGTTTCCGATGCCCTGGTCGAGACCGGCGATGAAGATGTCATCAGGTCGCTGCTGGAAAACGCCAACGCCAAAATTGCCGAAGGCACGATGAATTATCTGGTCGAACAGGCGATGCGCATCGATAGCTTCCAGGGGCCTATCCTGCGCCGTGAGGAACTTGGCGCCGAGCAGGCGAAGAAGCTGCTGCTGTTGGTGTCGGCGGCGCTCCGGGATTACATTTTACAGCGGTTTGAAATCAGCGCCCAGGACCTGGACCGCCATATGGGTGACGTCGTGCGCCAGCGTATTCGGGCGCTGCCCGGCGGCGCCAAATTGATCAGGCCGTCGGAGGGGCTGGTTAAAGAAATGGAACAGGTGGGCCTCGAGGGGCCGGACCTTATGCTGACCGTTCTGGAAGAAGGCGCCGTGCCCTTGTTCATCGAACTTTTTCGCAATTGGGCCAAGTTGAGTTCCAGGCTGGCTCAGCGTATACTTTACGAGCGGAGGGGCGAGGGGCTGGCTATTGTATTCAAAGCATTGGATACTGATCTCGACACCTTCATGAAAATTTTCGTCCTGACCCGCAAGGTTTGGCCGCAAACGGACAAGGTGCTGAAAAAGGAAAGCCGCAAGATTGCAGAATTATATAAAGCCATGACACAACCATCCGCAGAGATGGTATTGAGTATGTGGCAAAATGATTCAGAATACCTGGCGGCTATCAGGGAGTTGAAGCTAGGGGAGGCAAAAGCCGTAGATGAAGCCCGATAAAAACATTAATGGTTTTGTCGATAAAATTGATGGCTATATTGCGACTAGGGAAAGATATCCGGCTTCCGATGAACGGGAACTGGCTATATACGCTGTCGAAAAACGCCGCTTCAAGGATATCGCAAGACTGGTTTCCGACTGGATATGGGAAACCGATCATCAGTTCCGGCTGAATTTTATCTCGCTGCGGGTGATGGATGTCTTGGGTTTCCATCCGTTTTCCCTGAAAGACCGGACATTTCATGATCTTGGCCAGTTTGTTTCAAAAGACGGCGAACCCGCCGCGCTGGACTGGAACAAGCCGTTCCGCGACAAACATTACGTTATCGAAGACAGTGACGGCGAGCGGCGCTTTTTCCTGATGAGCGGAGTCCCCGTATTCGATTTGCAATCGGGTAAATTCACGGGAGTTCGCGGCACCGCCGAAGATATCACCCAGCGCCGTAAAACCGAACGCCTGTTGCACCAGAGCGAGGAACGATATCGCACGCTTTACCGGAAAAGTCCGGTAATGGCCTATTCCACGGACGCGACCGGCGTGGTTACCAGCGTCAGCGATCATCTGCTTAATAATTTGGGCTATTCGGAAGATGAATTCATTGGCCGGCAGGCGATTGATTTCATGCCGGTGGGCTCCCGGGAATTATTCGTTGCGTCGGAACCCCAGGCTTTCACGGGCGGTGGCCTCAGTCGCGACGTAGAATGCCAGATTCATAAGAAGGACGGCGACATTATCGATGTGGTGATTTCCACCATCACCGAAGCAGGCGAACATGAAGGCTTGTTCCAGTCGCTGAACGTGGTTGTCGATATTACCGAACGGAAGCACTACGAAAAAGTACTTTTGCGTCAGGCCAATTATGATTTTCTGACCGGATTACCGAACCGCGGGCTGGCCATGGACCGCTTGTCCCAGGCTTTCGTGCGGGCTAATCGCGGCAAAAAATCGGTGGCCTTGCTGTTTCTGGACCTGGATAAATTCAAGAAGGTCAATGATACCTTCGGTCATGCCGTCGGCGACAAACTACTGTGCGAGGTGAGCCAGCGCATCCATTCCTGCGTTCGCGAATGTGACACCGTGGCGAGACTGGGCGGCGACGAATTCCTGGTCATCCTGCCGGATCTCGATACCGGCGTCATGTCGGAAGTAGTGGCCCGCAAGATACTGCTGGCGTTCGAGCAGCCGTTTATCCTTGGTAAACGGGAAATAGTCGTAACGACCAGTATCGGCATGGCCGTTTATCCGTCCGACGAGACCGAACCGGAACAACTGCTGCGCTGCGCCGATGCGGCGATGTACCGGGCCAAGGACGATGGCGGAGATAACTTCAGGTTTTATTCCGTCGGAATTGTCGATCATGGGTTCGAAGACCATCTGACCATGGAAAACTGCCTTAGGCATGCGCTCGATAATGACGAGTTTTTCCTGGAATATCAGCCGGTGGTCGATTCGCTGGACAAGAAAATTATCGGTTTCGAGACTCTGCTGCGTTGGGAGAGCCCGGAACTTGGCCTGGTCTATCCCGATCAGTTCATCCCCATTGCCGAAGAAACCGGCCTTATCGTTTCAATTGGTAAATGGGTGCTGAGAGAGGCCTGCTGGCAGGCGCGGGATTGGAACGCACTGTTCAATGCTCCACTGAAAGTAGCGGTCAACGCCTCGCCGCGCCAATTTCTGGGGCCCAATATGGTTTGCGACGTGACCGAGGTGCTGGCCGAAACCGGATTGGATCCGTCCTGCCTTGAACTGGAAATAACCGAAAATCTGCTGGTCGACGACGGTCCGGAAACCCTGGCGATCATGCAAACCCTTAGCGCCATGGGAGTCCGCCTTTCGATTGATGATTTCGGGACAGGCTATTCATCGCTCAGTATCCTCAAGCGCTATCCCTTCAATACGCTCAAGATTGACAAGGCGTTCGTCTACAATGTCGCCGAAGATGTTGAAAACGGCGCCCTGACCAAGGCGATTATCGCCATGGCGCACGGGCTTGGCCTTAAGGTAACGGCGGAAGGGGTCGAGACCCAGGACCAACTGGCTTTCATGGAAGGGCAGGAATGTGATGCCATTCAGGGCTATTACTTCGGAAGGCCGATGAGCTGCGCCGCTTTTGCCGACGTTTTGAAAGATACCCGCCTGGTCGCATTCGCCGGATAGCGGCGATTCTGGCGAGACCTGTTTCATGGGAAATAAATACGATGCGATTATCATCGGGGCCGGGATTATCGGCGCCAGCATCGCCTTCGATTTATCGAAACGGGGCAGAAAAACCCTGAACGTGGATATGCTTCCGGCCGCCGGGTACGGTTCGACCAGCTATTCCTGCGCCATTATCCGCACCCATTATTCCAATCTGGACAGTACGGCGCTGGCCTATGAAAGCTATCACCGCTGGCTGGATTGGGCGGGCTATCTGGGCGTCGAAGACGAACTTGGTCTGGCCAGGTTTAACCGGACCGGATGTCTGGTCATGAAGACGCCGGGCAACAAGGGCATGGTTCATATGATCGAACATATGAAGACCCTGGATATCCCGTGGCAGGATTGGAGCGGCGCCGATATTGTAGACAAATTCCCGTTTTTTGATCTTAGAAAATACGCGCCGCCAAAATTACCCGACCATCCGGACTTCGCCCGGCCAACCGGCGGTGAAATCGGCGGCGCAATTTTCTTTCCCCTGGCCGGCTACATGAACGATCCACAGCTTTGCACCCATAACGTGCAGCGGGCGGCAGAACACCACGGGGCGGAATTTCGTTTCAGGACGAGAGTAGCCGAGATCCGATGCGAAAACGAAAGGGTCGCCGGCGTGACCACGGAAGACGGCGAACGGTTTGACGCCCCGGTAGTGGTCAATGTGGCCGGGCCGCATTCCGGCAAAGTCAATGAAATGGCCGGGGTGGCCGGCCAAATGGCCTTGACCACCCGTGCCCTGCGCGAGGAGGTGGCCCAGGTCGATGCGCCGCAAGGCTTCGATTTCGAACATGATGGCGTCGTCTATTCCGATAACGATGTCGGTTGCTATGCTAGGCCGGAAATCGGTAACCGGATGATCATTGGCGGCGAAAATCCGGCCTGTGATCCGGAACACTGGGTCGATCCGGATAATTTTTCGGAGGATCCTACCGATCAGATGCAATATCAGGTAATGCGCATGGCCCAAAGAATGCCGAGTCTGGGTATTCCGGGGCGGGTGGCCGGCGTGGTTTCGTGCTATGACGTTACGCCCGACTGGATCCCGATTTATGACCGTTCAGATCTTGATGGTTTCTACATGGCTATCGGGACCAGCGGCAACCAGTTCAAGAACGCGCCCGTTGTCGGCGCCATGATGGGCGATCTGATCGAAGCCTGCGAGGGGGGGCGGGATCACGATAACGATCCGGTAATTTTCCATCTGGAGCGCCTTGACAGGCCGCTGAGTATTGGTTTTTTCTCCCGCAACAGGGAAGTGAACAGCGAAAGCAGTTTCTCTGTTCTGGGGTGATATAAATTATATAAAACCCGGCTTTTTCCGCTAAAACATCGGTGTTTTCACCTGGATTGGCAGTAAAAATGTAACGATAGCTAATATTAGCATTTTACAATATTAATGACTCTGCTATGTTATTCATGCAATTACGGCGCGTATGAGGCGCTTCCGGCTGGCTTTAATGCGATCACTATCGAAGGGGGTATCGAGTGTCCAGAAAACATCCGATTATTGCAGTTACCGGTTCGTCCGGGGCCGGAACCAGCACTGTCAAGGATGCTTTTGAGCATGTTTTTCGCCGCGAGGATATCAATGCCGCGGTAATCGAGGGTGACAGTTTTCATCGCTACAACAGGGCCGAAATGAAAGTCGCGATGGCCGAGGCGGCGAAAGAAGGTAATTTTGATTTCAGCCATTTCGGTGCCGATGCCAACCTGTTTTCGGAAATTGCAAAACTGTTCAAGACCTACGGCGAAACCGGCACCGGCAAGCGGCGGTTATATCTTCATAACGAAGAGGAGGCCGCATCCTATGAAGGCCTCGGCGCCGGTGAGTTTACCCCCTGGGAAGATATCCCGGAGGGGACTGATTTGCTGTTTTACGAAGGGTTGCATGGCGGCGTGGTATCCGGCGACGTTAACGTCGCCCGGTATGTCGATCTGAAAATCGGTGTCGTACCGGTAATTAATCTGGAATGGATTCAGAAAATACATCGCGACACCAGCCAGCGCGGATATTCCGAAGAGGCGGTCATGGACACCATTCTCAGGCGCATGCATGATTATATTCACTACATCATTCCGCAATTCAAAAGCTCGGATATCAACTTCCAGCGGGTGCCGATCGTCGATACATCGGACCCGATTATCGCCAGGGATATCCCTACACCGGATGAAAGCCTGGTGGTTATCAGGTTCCGCAATCCCGAAGACTTCGGCGTGGAATTCCCCTATTTGTTGCAGATGATCCATGATTCATGGATGTCCAGACGGAATTCCATCGTTGTTCCCGGCGGCAAGATGGGGCTGGCCATGGAACTGATCCTGGCGCCGATACTGCGCCAGCTGATGGCCGGCAAGTGAACGGCGACTGAATGTCACTAAGGCATCCCATACTCGCCGTCGTGCGCCCCTCTGGCGCCGGGACGCCTATGGTCCGGGACGCCTTCGAACATGTGTTCCGCCGCCAGGAAATCAATGTCGCGCGGGTGGATGGGGAAAGCTTCCACCGTTTTAACCGCTTTGATATGATCGCCGAAATCACCAGGGCGGCCAGCCAGGGCAATAATAATTTTAGCCATTTTGGGCCGGAAGCCAACCTGTTCAAGGATCTGGAGGACCTGTTCCGGTCTTACGGCGATAACGGCTGCGGAAAGAAGCGCAATTACCTGCATTCCATGGAAGATGTGGCCAGGTACGGCGACGCCGGCCTGAAGCCAGGCGAATTTACTCCCTGGGAAGACCTGCCGGCTGACACCGATCTGCTGATGTATGAAGGCTTGCATGGTTGTGTCGCCACGGATCAGGTCGATCTGGCACCCCTGGTTGATCTGAAAATTGGCATCGTTCCGGTAATCAACCTGGAATGGATACAGAAAATTCACCGCGACACCAGCCAGCGGGGCTATTCGGAAGAAGCGGTGATCGACACCGTCCTGAGGCGCATGCACGATTACGTGCACTATCTGATACCGCAATTCGAGCGTACCGATATCAACTTTCAGACGGTGCCGGTGGTCGATACGTCCGATCCGTTCGTCGCCATGGATGTGCCGAACCTGGATGAATGTGTCGTCGTAATCCGGTTCAAGGACCCCGAAAAGTTTGAGATCGATTTTCCCTACCTGATGTCTGAAATCCACGGCTCATGGATGTCCCGGCGGAATTCCATCGTTATTCAGGGGGGCAAGCTGGGCCTGGCCATGGAATTGATCATGACGATGACCCTGTGCCCGATCATCCGGCGTTCGAAAAAACCATAAAAAAAGCGGCGCCCGTTTTCAGGGCGCCGCGTTAACGGGTGACATGACAAGGACAAATTACGGCCTGACGTAAGTCCAGCCCTGTTCCTGTAGCTCGGAAATCTGGACCACGCCGGCGGGCACCAGGGTCGCCTCGGGGACCAGCAGAACGTCCTTGCCGCCAGCTTTTTTCTTGAATTTTTTCAGCGTGTTGCCGCATGCCTTGAAGCTGATGTTATCGAAGTTCTGGCCGAAAGACTTGATCCGCGCCTGGACCGGCGACTTGCCCTTGACCAGCATGTTCAGGCCGGGACCGTAGGCGACGATCTGGACAATTACCTCTTCGCCCTTGGCCTTGTAATAGGCATCGACGTTGGCGGCGTTGTTAAGCGCGATATTCATCTTTTTGGGGTCGTTATCGCTTACCTGTAAAACGATTTTATGAACCTTCTGCTGGGCCAGGGCCGTGGTCGGCGTCATTGCCGCGATCAGGCCGAAAACGGTAAGGGCGGCAAACAGTTTCTTGAATGTGTTGCTAATCATAATGTGAATTCTCCTGTTGTTTGTTGGTCGTTAGGCTAACAAGGGTCTTGCCCGAGTCTGGCAATTATAGGTGGATTACGGCAACGGTTTCAGTGCGACTTCCGCCGCCGTCGCTTTTACGAAACCGTATTTGGCGTAGATATTCTGCGCCGCATCCGTGGCCAGATAGTCGAGATATTTATTACCGGCATCCTGATTTCGTCCGGTTTTCAGCACGCCGATAGCATAACCGACGACATCGCCCTTGTTAAGTGGGGCCGCAATCGCCACACCGTCAATTTTGCGGCCTCTTTTCTTCGCTTCGATGATCTCCGTGGTCCAGACAATACCGATATCGGCCTGTCCCTTTTCGATGCGGTCGGGCGTTTCGCGGTGATGGCGTTGGGTAAACCAGGTCTTGCCCTTGATCGCCCAGCAACTTTTGCACTTGGCGTTACCGGTGGTTTTTTCATACAAGTTCAGATCTTTCAGCATGGCCGACCCGTAGAACTTGAAGATACCCTCGGTCAGTGGATTTGGCAGCGACAGCACAAGATCGTCACGGCCAAGGTCCCGCGCTCCCTTGATATTTTTCGGATTACCGGCGGCAATCATCAGCGCCAACTTGTTGTGGGTGTATATCTTGAAGCTGTCCATAATGCCCTTGGCCTTGAGCTTCTTCAAATGGCCCAGGTTGACGCTGGCGAAAACATCGGGGTTCATGGCGGTATTCTGGCCGTTGATTTTACCCTGCTTGAGGATCTGGCCCTTGAGAATTTGTCCCGGTGGGATGGTCTCGACATAGGTGCTCTTGATGCCGGGGTTCTTGCTCATGAAGTCCTTGATAAGTTCGTCGACGACCATGAACTGGTTACCGGCCAGATACAGCACCAGGCCGGCCTTGTAGGAATCACCGATCTGTCCGTATTGTACGTGCCCGTCCTGATAAAATGTTCGGTAATCCTTGTTTTCGTTCACGGCGGCGGACGCCGAGACAGTCATCAGCAAGGTTGATCCAAGTAGTACGCCAGCCAAGGCGGATATTTTGAAATTCATTTTAGATAATCCCTCCCAATTTGATTTATGGAGGTGATAATAAAGACCGGCATGGCGGTAAATCTATTAGGGTTGTTCTTTATATGGTTAGGGAATTCCCCTATGCCCGGTCCAGGCTTAGTACCATTTTTACCAGTTGCGCCAATGACTTGGCGTTCATTTTTCCCATAACCTTGGCGCGGTGCGCCTCGACCGTTTTTTCGCTGATTTCCAGCATGTGGGCGATTCCCTTGTTGGAATCACCCACGGAAATCATTTCCAGCACCTGCTTTTCCCGCGGTGTGAGAGAGTCGATTCTGGTCTTGATTTCGGCTTGTTCGATCTGTTCGTGCAGGGATTCAATGCTGCTTGCCACGGCCTTGTTGACCAGATCCAGCAGGACCTGGTCATTGAACGGTTTCTCGACGAAGTCGAAGGCCCCGGCCTTCATCGCCCGGACGGCGGTCTGAACATCGCCATGCCCGGTGATGACGATAACCGGAATATCGCACCCCCGCCTGTTCAGTTCGTCCTGTAATTCAAGGCCGCTTGTTTCGGGCATGCGGATATCGGTAATCAGGCAACCGACCTGACCCGGACGGCATTGACCAAGGAAGTCGCTGGCCGAAGAATAGGCCCGTACATTCAGATCGACCGAGGAAATCAACCAGCTTATCGATTCCCGGACGGCGTCATCATCGTCCACGACAAATACCAGGGGTTCAGACTGATCCATTTTATGTGTCCTGAATCTCAACTACAGGAAGAGTAAAGCTTACCACGGCGCCGGCGTCATAAAAATTTCCGGCGCGCAATCTGCCGCCATGGGATTCGACGATGGAACGGCTGATCGAAAGCCCCAGTCCCAGCCCGTTTTCCTTGGTGGTAACGAAGGGGTCAAGCATGTTTTCCAGGTCGTTCGCCGGAATTCCCGGTCCGGTGTCGATGACCGATATTTCAATTTCTCCTTTCATGGTTTGCAGGGTACGAATGGTCAGGGTACGGGGGCTGTCGGTGGCGGCGCTCATGGCTTCGATGGCATTGCGCACAAGGTTTAAAATGACCTGCTCGACCTGTACGACATCTATTTCCACCTTCGGTAATACGCTGGCCAGTTCCAGTTCGATCCGGGTTTGCTGGCGGTCGGCGTCGGATCGAATAAATTTCAGGGTCTCGCGAATGACCCGGTTGATATCATCGCGCACACGCTTCGGTTCTTCTTTCCGGACAAAAGTCCTGATTCTCTTGATAATTTCGCCGGCCCTCGTCGATTGCGCCGCCATCTGTTCCAGGGCCGAGAGAATCTCCTGATTGTCGGCGCCGCCCTTGGTGATTCTGCGGATGCTGCCGCGGGCGAAATTGGCGATTGCAGATAGCGGCTGATTCAACTCGTGAGCGAACCCGGAAGCCATTTCTCCCATGGTGTTAAGGCGGTGAATATGGGCTAGTTCGGCGCGCCGCAGGATGGCTTCTTCCTCGGCTTTCCGGCGGACCCCGATCTGCATTTCCAGCTCGGCGTTCGAGGTGGATAATTCTCTCGTCCGTCTGGTCACCAGCACATTTGTCCACGAGGCCCAGATGACCAGAATTACCAGAAACACCACGGCCAGCACAAGCAAGCCTCCGTGCTGGCCAAACAGGTCGGCAAAGGTAATCAGGCCAATATCCCTATATGGTCCTATACGAAGCTCGCGAAACAGTTCGTGGACCGGCTGATAGTCCAGTGGCACCGTCCAGCCGCCATAATTTCCGGCAATTGCCGCCGGGTCGTCCGTGGCCATGCTGAGCAGGCCAATAGTTACTTTTTGGGCCAGGCTTTGGGAGGTGTTCTTTAACCGCGCAAACGGCCATTCAGGATAAAGCCGGGTGCTCAGTAGAAACGGAAATCCCGGCTGCCGCCGGGGATTGAGGATGCGGAAATCATCAATTTCGATCAGGCCTTCGCTGGCCATATTCTCAAGCGTATTGGTGCGGAAGGTGGCGGCGTCGACTTTGCCGTTCAGGACGGCATAGGCCACCCGGTCCTGGGGGTAGCCACTGAATTCCAGTCTGGAAAAATCTTCGAAGGGATCGATCCCCTGGCTTTTCAGTTCCCGCCAGGCCATCTCGAAGCCGCCGAAACCTTTTTCCTCGACGGCCATGAACGATTTACCCTTAAGGTCTTTCAGGTTTTTGATATCCTTCCGGTCGGCGCGGCTGAAAATTACGGCGCCGAAGACATTACCGGCCCTGACGTTGAGCGGTGATCGCAGCGTCGCAATCCGGGAAATGCCGAAATTTGCCTCAAGTTCGACGTAGTTGCCGGTGTTGGTCAGGACAAAATCGACCTTGCCGTCGGCGACTACCTTCTTCATTTCTTCCAGCGACAGCGGCACCATTTCAAAGGAATAACCGGGAATTACCCGCTCCAGATATCTGGCGGTCGCCGACCAGCGGTCCAGCGCCTGTTTGGCGCCGCGAAACGCCAGCACCGCGATTCTCGCATCGGTGACGCCGGGTTGGCCGGCCTCCCGCGCCTGACCCGGCAAGGGCGTATGCATCAATGCCGCAAGCAGAAATAGTCCGAAAAGGAAAAATCTTGGTTTGTTCATGTCGTACAGTCAGGCGGCCAAACTAAAAACTATCTGTGATAGATAAGATACCATGGGGGTTTCCTCGGCGCGCACGCTCCGACAGGCACGGTGTACCCCGTGCCGCGAAGGTAAGGGGTATGCGATAATATTGACCGGCGGTGACTAATTCCCAATTGAATAATTCGTGATATATCATGGATAAACCTTGCCAAACACGATATGAATATATAAATCGACACTCGAATAATGAATTTTCTGGTTGCGTGGGGTGGCTGTTCTTTGGTTCGAAGCTCCGAGTGCGCAAATTGTAAACCGTAAAGGAGACAAAAATGAAATTTGCAACGGGATTTGCGATTGCCGCAGCCCTTACCCTGGGCCTTGGTGTTGGCACCGCCCAGGCCGCCGGTGACGCGGCCAAGGGCGCGAAGACTTTCAACAAGTGCAAGGCTTGCCACTCCATCAAGAAAGGCGCCAAGCACAAAGCCGGGCCGAATCTGTTTGGCGTGTATGGCAGAAAAGCCGGTTCCACCGATTTCAAGAGATACAAAGCCCTGAAAGGCTCCGACGTGGTCTGGACTGCGGAAAACCTGGATAAATGGCTGTTGAATCCGAAGAAATTTATCGGCAAAAGGACCCCGATGGTTATCAAGCTTAAGAAAGAAGCCGATCGCCAGAACGTCATCGAATACCTGAAAACGCAAAAATAAATCGGCGTATTTCCGGAATTATGGGTCCCCCGGCGGCATATTGTCGCCGGGGGACGCAGTTTTTTAATTCTTGAAATGATTGTTAACCATTTATCGTGAGAATGTCCGATAGCCGAATACGGCTGTTGGCCGTTTATGGGCCGAATGCCATAGACGGTTTTGCGGCATCCGGTTTTTTACGAGGGTGGATTTAGGCAATGTTGGCTCGACGCAAGTTTATTTTGGCGGTGCTGCCGGTCTGCCTGTTGGTAGTTGCCGGGTTCTGCACCTTATCCTCGCCGGCTCGGGCGCAGGAAGTGGAACGGCAAGCGAAAATATTTATCGGTGGTCTGGCCGGTGACGCAATCAGCGCACTGACATTGCCGGGTAGTACGGAAAAACAGCGTTCACAGCGGTTTCGCCAGTTGCTGAACGAAAATTTTGCCGTAAAAACCATTGCCCGCTGGGTGCTCGGTCGACATTGGAAAAAGGCGACCAAGGCGGAGCGGTCGGAATATCTGGATTTATTCGAAAAATTGCTGATCGTTACCTATGTCGGCAGATTTTCATCCTATTCCGGTGAAGTACTGAAAATTGACAGGACCACGACGTCCGGTAAAAGCGATGTTACGGTTTATTCCAGCATCGTGCGGGAACAGTCGCAACCGCCCCTGCATGTGGATTGGCGGGTCCGCAGCCGCAATAACACCCTGAAAATTGTCGATGTGATTGTCGAAGGCGTCAGCATGGGGCAAACCCAGCGGTCGGAATTCGCTTCCGTAATTCGGCAAAATGGCGGAAAAATCGAAGGACTGTTGGCCGTACTGCGCAAACGGGTCGGCAAAAGCACCTGAATTGGAGACGCCGACTGGCAAGCATGCGGGGTCGGAAAATTTCCCGGTCGCCTCGTGGTTGTTGCCGGCAAGGCTAAGGCCACACGTTTTTATATTTTACGATTTCGCCCGCACCGCCGACAATATAGCCGATTCTGCGAACCTGACGGCGGACCAGAAAATTCGCCAGTTGGAGCGTTTCGAAGACATCCTGCGGGGCGACAAGCACCCCCCCGGCGCTTGCCCGGCGGCGACCGCCATGCGCGATAGCCTGACGGCGACCGGAATCACCATTCGCCATTGCATGGACCTGCTTGCCGCCTTCAGGCAGGACGCGCATAAGGACCGCTACCCTGACTGGGCCGATTTGATCGCTTATTGCAGGTTATCCGCCGCCCCGGTTGGGCGCTATATGATCGATTTGCACGGCGGCCCAAAATCCGCCTACGGACCGTCGGATGCGCTCTGCATGGCCTTGCAGATTCTTAATCATGTGCAGGATTGCGCCGACGATTATCGTACTCTTGGGCGAATTTACCTGCCGGGGGACTGGCTGTCGGAAGCCGGCGCCGGCGCCGATGATCTCGCCGCCGGCCACTGTTCCCGTGCCTTGCGGCGGGTTCTGGACCGGACCCTGACCGGGGTCGATGATCTGCTTGCCGATGCCCGGACCCTTAGCGGGTCCCTGAAATCCACCAGGTTAGCCCTGGAAGCCGCCGTTATCATCGCGCTGGCCGTTGCGCTGAACAGCAAGCTTGCGAAAACCGATCCTTTGGTCAAGCATGTTACCCTTGATCCACCGGAACGGATTTTCAGTGCAGTGCGCGGCATGGTCACCGGAATTTCGGCAAGGTTTCAATGACAAGCAACTCAGCCGCCGAAAGGACCGCCCGGGACCTGGTCAAAAAATCCCGTTCGTCCTTTTATTGGGCGATGCGGGTTCTGCCCCGGCAAAAACGCATGGCCATGTATGCCGTATACGCCTTTTGCCGGACCGTCGACGATATCGCCGACGGTCCGGACGGGGAGTCCGAAAAAATGTCGCGTCTGAAGTTCTGGCGGCAAGAGTTGGATCGCCTTTTTAAGGGGACGCCGAGCCAACCGGTAGCCATGGCGCTGTGTCGACCGGTCCGGGTTTACGGCCTGGGACAGGATGATTTTCTGGCCGTGATAGAGGGCATGGAACGGGATGCCCGGTCATCGGTGCGCATTATCGATGAAGCGGACCTGGCGGCTTATTGCGACGCCGTAGCCTGCTCCGTCGGGCGGTTGGCGAACCGGATATTCGGGGTCGATGCGAAAGCGGGAAACGACATTGCAGCGGCTTTGGGCCAGGCCCTGCAACTGACAAACATTCTACGTGATGTAGCCGAAGACGCCGCTTGCGACCGGCTGTATGTTCCGCTGAGCCTGTTGCACCGTCATGGCATCGACAGCGATATTCCCGCCGTGGCCATCGGCCATCCGGAATTTCCCGCCGCCTGCCGCGAACTGGCGGCGACGGCCCGGCGGCATTATCAGGACGCCGACCAGCTGCTTGGTCGATACGATCGCTCCCGCATGCGCCCGGCGGTGCTGATGATGCATACCTATCGCCGTATTCTGGACCGGCTGCAAAAACGGGGATGGGACGATCTGGAAAAGCCGGTCGGCCTGTCCGGACCGGAAAAATTGCTGATATTGCTGCGCTATGGCTGGCTGTCGCTGTGACTTCGCCGGTAGTCCATATCATCGGTGGCGGCCTGGCCGGCCTGGCCGCCGCCGTCAGACTTACCAAAGCCGGACGTTCGGTCACCGTATATGAAATGGCCGGTTATGCCGGCGGTCGATGCCGGTCTTTCCTTTCGCCGGCGCTGGGTCGGCGGATCGACAACGGCAATCACCTGATGCTGTCGGGCAATGTTCAGGCGATGGCCTATCTGGATGACATCGGCGCTTCCGGCTCTTTGTGGCAACCCCGTCGGGCGGCCTTCGCGTTTGCGGACCTGAAGACCGGACACCGGTGGTCGATCCGTCCCGGCGGCGGGCGGTTGCCGTTGTGGCTGCTCGATAAAAGACGCCGCGTGCCGGGCTGTACGGTATTTCAGCACCTGGCGGCCATTAACCTGCTGTGGGCGCCGCGTTCGGCCACAGTCGCCGAACGTTTCCATGACGATAGCCGGTTTTATAAGCTGTTTCTGGAACCGCTGGCGATCGCCGTATTGAATACCGACCCGCAAGAAGCCGCGGCGAGCCTGTTGAGCCCGGTCCTGAAGCAGACACTGGGCCGGGGCGAGGCGGCCTGCCGTCCCTGCATTCCGAAACGCGGACTAAGCGAAAGCCTGATAGACCCGGCGCTCGAATTCATCAGGTCCGCCGGCGGCGAAATCCGGTTTCGTCATCGGGTCGCTAAATTACAATTTGACGGCGATAGCCTGAAGGGCTTCGCACTAGGTGATGGCGCCGTCTCATTGGCCGACGGCGATGCCGTGATCGTCGCGACCCCGCCCGAGGCGGCGAATGGGCTTATTCCCGGACTTAAAGTTCCACGCCGCTGCAACGCCATCGTCAACGTGCATTTCCTGATCGAAAATTCCGTTCGGGAACCGGGCTTCACCGGGATCGTCAATGGCAATAGCCAGTGGATTTTCGTACGCGGAAATGTCGCCTCGGTAACCATCAGCGCGGCCGGCGAGTTGGTCGGTCTGGCGGCCGATGAAATTGTCGCCCTGGTCTGGCCGGAAGTTCGCCGGGTCCTGGATTTGCCGGATTTGCCGCCACCGCCATACGGCATCGTCAAGGAAAAACGGGCGACTATCGCCCAGACTCCGGAACAGGAATTGCGGCGCCCGGCGACCGAGACCCCCTGGCGAAACCTGATGCTGGCCGGGGACTGGACGGCGACCGGGCTGCCGGCGACCATCGAAGGGGCGGTTTCCTCCGGTAACCGGGCCGCCGCTGCGGTGTTACGGCGCTAACTCGCGGGGCAGTCTGAAATGCATGTTTTCGGACACCCCGGATAATTCCTCGACGGTTACGTCGCCATACCGGCCAAGTCTGGAAATCAGTTCGTGGGTCAACTCTTCCGGTGCCGAGGCGCCGGCGGCGAGGCCGATGGTGCGGACATTTTCAAGCCAGCGGGCATCCAGGGCGTCGGCGTCATCGATCAGGTGGCTGGGGATGCCTGTTTCCCGGCCAATCCGCCACAGCCGATTCGAATTGGAGCTATTGCCGGCGCCGATCACCAGCAGCAAATCGACCAGTCGGCACAAGTGCCGCACCGCCTGCTGCCGGTTTTGTGTGGCGTAGCAAATATCCTGCAGGTCCGGGCCGTGAATATTCGGAAAACGGGCCCGCAGGGCCTGGATAATGTCTCGGGTATCATCGACGCTTAGCGTTGTCTGGGTAACGTATGCCAGCGCGTCCCGATCCCTGACGGCGAGCGCCGCGACATCGTCCAGATTGGAAACGACCGAGACGCCGCCGGGTATCCTGCCGCGCGTGCCCTCGACTTCCGGGTGTCCGGCGTGGCCGATCAACAGCACCTGACGGCCCTTGCCATGGTGGCTGCGGCCTTCGTTGTGAACACGGGTGACCAGCGGGCAGGTGGCGTCGATTACCGGCAAATGGCGTTGCCTGGCCTGGTTTTCGACGGCTTCGGATACGCCGTGGGCGCTGAATACGGTAACCGCGCCATCCGGTATGTCGGCGACTTCCTCGACAAAGATCGCACCTTTTGCCCGCAGGGTCTCGACGACCCGCTTGTTGTGGACGATTTCGTGGCGGACATAGACCGGGGCGCCATGTTTTTCCAGCGCCCGCTCGACTATTTCGATGGCCCGTTCGACCCCGGCGCAGAAGCCCCGTGGACAGGCCAGGAGAATTTTTAATTTTTTGTTCATGGACCGGAACGCCTTTAATACCATACCCATGCCATAAATAGAACGGATCGGCGGGAAGTCAAAGAATTCTATAACCCTTTGTAAACACGGGTTGTTTCATTAAAACCATTGACATTGGTTGGGTATATGGTAGAGTAACCATAACGGCGCTCATGTGAGGCCGTTCCGAACCGTATCCCGGCCATCAGGCGGGTTACCCGGTACGGGCGATGGCTTGTAATTGCCGATCATAGTCTGGACACATTCATTGTTTAAGACTTGGGTTAATGGGCGAGTCGCCGCACAGGAAAACATATTGCTTCGCCTTGGAGGGTATGAAAATGAATAGTATTATCACCACGCCTTCTCCCCGTAAAATCAGGGGAGGTATCTAGATCATGAGCACCATGAGATTGCCGAGTGTGCCCGTGGAGGGCGGCCTTTCTTCTTATTTCAGGGAAGTTTGGAAATTCCCCATCCTGGAGAAGGGCGAAGAATACATGCTGGCGACGCGCTGGCGCGACCACGGTGACAGTGAAGCCGCCCACCGGCTGGTGACCTCCCACTTGCGGCTGGTCGCCAAGATGGCGATGAAATTCAGGGGCTACGGTTTGCCGGTCGCGGATCTTGTCTCGGAAGGCAATATCGGCCTGATGAAAGCCGTCAAGAAGTTCGATCCGGAACGTGGTTTCCGGCTTTCGACCTACGCCATGTGGTGGATCAGGGCCTCGATCACCGAATATGTGTTGCGCTCCTGGTCGATGGTCAAACTTGGCACGGTGGCGGCGCAGAAAAAACTTTTTTTCAGCCTGCGACGCACCAAAAACAGGCTAAATATATTCGACGGTGGCGAACTGGCGCCGGAGCAAACGGCCCAGCTTGCCGAGGCCCTGAACGTATCGGAGCGTGACGTCGGCGATATGAACCGGCGGCTGATGGCCCGGGACGCTTCCCTGAATGCACCGCTGACCCAGGATGGCGAGGGCATGGAATTTCAGGATATCCTGGTCGATAACACGCCAACGCCCGAACAGGCGGTCGTCGATGGCCAGGAACTGTCTTTCCGCCAGGACCTGTTGCTGACCGCCATGGCCGAGCTTTCTGACCGGGAGCGGGATATCATGACCGAACGCCGCCTGAGTGATTCTCCGCTGACGTTGGAGGAACTGGGCCAGCGCTACGGCATAAGCCGCGAACGGGTTCGGCAACTGGAAGTCCGGGCCTTCGAGAAAATTCAAAAATCGGTTATCGAGGCGGCGGCGCAAAAGGAATGCGATGCCGGGAACGTCGATCTGGCTGCGGCCATGGCCTGAGGGTCTTCCTGATTTCAGTATCGACAAGGGGCGCCGATGTTTCCGGCGCCCTTTTTTTGCGCGCCCGTCGGCTGTAGTCTTGGGCGATGATTGTTCTGTTTACCGATTTCGGCCCGACCGGTCCTTACGTGGGGCAGATGAAGGCTGTTCTGGCGCGACTCGCCGTCGGCCATACGGTTATCGATTTGCAACATGACGCGCCATCGTGCGACCCCCGGGCGGCGGCCTACCTGTTGGCGGCCCTGACCGAGCGGCTGCCGCCGGACTGCGTGTTGCTGGGCGTCGTTGATCCGGGGGTCGGCGGCGGGCGGGCGGGCGGCGTATTGAAAACGGGCGAGCGATGGTTTGTCGGACCCGACAACGGGTTATTCGAAATAGTCATCCGGCGGGCTCTGGAACGGGACCTGGATGTTCGTTGGTGGGATATTACCTGGCGCCCCGATCGGTTGTCGGCATCCTTTCACGGTCGCGATATTTTTGCACCCGTCGCGGCGCGGGTAGCGGACGGGCAGGGACCCGATTGCGGAACCGGAGACGGATTTGCCAGGCGCGATATATCCGCAGTTCACCGACAAGTATGGCCCGATGATCTGTATCAGGTGATATATCTGGACGGATTCGGTAACGCGATGACGGGGATTCGAGCCGGCTTGATAGACCGGAAATCGTCGGTTATCGCCGGTGGCCGGAAGTTATCCTACGCCGAGACTTTTTCCGGGGTGACGGAAGGGGATTGTTTCTGGTATGAAAATTCATGTGGCCTGGTTGAAATAGCCACAAACAAGGGGCGGGCGGCGGAAATCATGCACTTGACTGTCGGAACCACCGTTTCCGTTGAACGGTAGGGACCGCAGGATATGACGCCGACAGAAAAAGTCTTGGTTGGTGTTGTGAATACGTGGTTCATTAAAACTGTAAGCATTCAATAAGCGGCGCATTGGTCGAATTCAATCGTCGGATCGGTCCATCCGGCAAATATGCTAATCTGGAAACGGCGGAAACGGGCATGACTTTCGAGATAAAGTTCTGGGGCGTTCGTGGCTCTATTGCCTGTCCTTCGGCGGATCACATACGCTACGGCGGCAATACCAGTTGCATTGAGGTGTTTATTGGCGATCATATATTTGTCCTTGATGCCGGAACGGGAATGCGTGAACTGGGCCATGATTTTCTCGATCAGGATATTCGGGAAGCGCACTTGCTGCTGACCCATACCCACTGGGATCATATCAGCGGCTTTCCGTTTTTCACCCCGGCCTATGATCCGGCCAGGTCGATTCACATTATGGCCGGGCACCTGAGCGATGTTCCGGGCGGCATACAGGGGGCGTTATCGGCGCAGATGGACAGTCCGATGTTTCCGATTCCGTTGGAAACGATGCAGGCCAACATCCGGTTTGAGGATTTCCGGGCCGGTGAAAGTTTCGATCTTTATGCCGATGTTCATGTCCGGACCGCGCCGTTGAATCACCCCAATGGGTCGACCGGATACCGCATCGAACACGGCGGCAGGTCACTTTGTTACATCACCGATACCGAACACATAGCGGGAAAGCCGGATCAGAATATCCTGGCCCTGATCGAAGGGGCCGATCTGGTCATTTACGACAGCATGTACACCGAACAGGAATATCTGGGCAAGATCGGCTGGGGCCATTCCACCTGGAACGAGGGGATGCGCCTGTGCCGGTCGGCCAACGTAAAGCGATTGGCCATATTCCACCACGAACCGGTCCATGACGATAATTTTATGGATAAAATAGAAGCCGAGGCGCACGCCGCCTGGGACGGCTGTTTCGTTACCCGCGAAGGCATGACGGTTGGCATCGATTGAGCTGAAAAATATTATTTATCAATCGGTAAGCCGGTGATTGAGCCATATTCCTGCTTGTTTCCCCGCAACCGACCGGCCATCCCGTAGTATCGGTCACCGAAAATTTCCTCCCTTTCATCCAGTGACATGGGATAGACATCGATCACGACGCGGCGATTTTCGGACATATTATCGGGGATCGGCGTGCCATCGGCCTGGCGGTTGGGTCGCTTCGGGCGGGTTTCCGCATACGCGATGGCCTTCAGGCGACGGAAATCCATTCCCTGTTCGATGAAGGCCCGGACGACGCGGGTGGCGCGACCGGCGGACAGTTCCCAGTTGGAAGGAAATCTGTCTGTATGGATCGGGTCATCGTCGGTGTGGCCTTCGACCTCGACGATATAGGTTCGATACCGGGGGGCGATCAGCAGTTCGCCGATTTTTTGCAGAACCGCAAGGGCCTCGGGCCGGAATTCGGCCGATCCCGGCTGGTAGAAGGCGGAACTCGCCAGTTCTATGGTGATGCCCTTTTCATCGGTTTCGACCTGGACCACCTCGTCGGCCCGCAATTCGTAGACGATGTCGGTAATGTCGTCCTTTATTTTCTGTATGGGATTGCCGACGTCGTTACCCAAGCCAAGTTCATTCTTGATCCCGGTAGCGGCTTTCTCGAAGGCGGGGATATCGATTTTCGAAAAATTCAGAAGCATCACGAAAAAAGCCATCAACAGGGTAATGGCGTCGGCGTAGGTAGTCAGCCAGTCTTCGGTTTCTGCTTCTTCCTCGATGGCGGGAGGGGCCGACATGTATGTTACTTTCTCATCTTGTCGATGTTGAAATGAATAGCCGGGTCCAGATAACTGTTCATCTTGTCCTGGATATAACGGGGGCTTTTGTTGTCCGCCAACAGCGCCAGACCTTCGCAGATCAAATAATTTCGAAAACGGATAATTTGTTCGCGCTGCATGAATTTAGCCGCCGCCGGCATGAAAATCATGCGCGAAAATATCACGCCATACAGAGTCGTGATAAGGGCCACCGCCAGCCCCTTGCCCAGTTGCGACGGATCGCCGCCCATGCCGTCGAGCATGACGACAAGGCCTATCAGGGTGCCGATCATGCCGAAAGCCGGCGATGCGCTGGCCATGGATTTCAGGATATTGACCTGCACGGTGTTTCTTCCGAACGTGGTTTCAATAGTGTTTTCAAGGATTTCGCGGACTTCCGCCCCGTTGTAGCCGCTGAGCACCATTTCTATGCCGAACCTGAGGAAACGATCGCCACGGACGGCCTTTTTGGATTCCGCTTCAAGCGCCGGGATCCCGCTTTTTTGTACGATATAGGCCCATTTAATAACCCGACCGACTTCCGATTTAAGCATGTCCCGGCCCATCTTCGGCGTGAATATGATCTTCCAGATCAATTTCAGCGACAACATCACATATCTGGGTTCGTAGGAGATAAATGTAGCCGCCAGGGTGCCGCCAAAGACCAGCAGAAAACTGGTGAAGCTAACGAACAGGGTTAAATTGCTGGTTTGCAGCAAAATAGCCCCTAAGAACAGGCCGAAGGCTCCAAAAAAGCCAAGGATTGTGGCTATCGACATGTCTTCCCCCGACTAACTCATCAAGTTTGCCTTGATTCGACTAATAAAGTCCATGATGCATGAATTTATTTATTGTTATCAAGGTGGGCCGGGAAAAGCCCCTGAAATTACCTCTCGCGGAAGGCCTCGTCCCTAAGTTTCAATACCGGTTTGATAAGGAACTGCATAACCGACTTGTCGCCGGTGTGGATATCGATGGTCGCCTGCATACCCGGCGTAATTTTATAAAGGTTCGGATCGGTCCCCAGATAGTTCTTTTCGACTTCCACCATAACCCGGAAATAATGTTCGCCGGATTCGTCTATGGAAGTGTCCGGGGCGACCATTGCGACCCGACCGTTGAGCCCGCCGAAGCGGGCGTAGTCATAGGTCGACAGCTTGACTACGACCGGCTGGCCGAGCGTGACATAGCCCCTGTCGACGGGTTTCAGTCTGGCGTCGATTATCAATTGCGTTCCGGTCGGGACGATTTCCATAATCACGTCGCCGGGGCGGACTACGCCGCCGATGGTATTGAAATTCAGGTTCTGTACGATACCGTCAATGGGGCTGCGGACTATCGCCCGCGCGCCTTGTTCGGTCGCCGAGGCAAGGAGTTCCTGGACCCGGCCGATCGACTGTTCGGTCTTGCCCAGTTCCTGGCGGGCCTCGCTGCGGAAACGGTCCCGTTCTTCAACGACCCTGGCCCGGGCCTCGGATATCGCCGATTTGGCCCTTGATATCGACGACAGCAGACTCTTCGCATCGCCGTCCATGCCTTCGACTTCAGCCTGAAGCTGCAAATGTTCGATTTTGGATGTCAGGCCGTCTTTTAACAGGGACTTCGACAATCTCAGCCGTTCCCGCGCCAGTTTCAGGTTGTTGATTATGGCCCGGTAGCGGGCTTCCAGTTCCTTCACTTCCTGCCGACGCTGGGTAACGGCCTGCGAAAGGACATTCATCATCGAGTTCAACTGACGCCGGCGCGCCTTGAAATTCTGCGTCTGCGCCAGTACCTGTTCGGGGCGGCGCTTGGCGATTCCGGCCGGAAATTTTAGGTTTTTTTTGCCCTGGGCCTCGGCTGCCAGCCGGGCCTTCAATAATATTTCACCATCCAGCCGGACCCGGAGTTCTTCACGGTTGACCCCGGAAGTCGCCAGGTTGAGCACGATCATGGGGTCTCCCTTTTTTACCGGAGAGCCATCGGCAACATTAATCCGGGTGATGATGCCACCTTCCAGGTGTTGCACCGTCTTGACATCGCCCATGGGGATGACTTTGCCCTTGGCGACGGTAACTTCTTCGAGTTTGGCAAAGTTGGCCCAGACCAGGGCCGAGGCCAGCATTATCATCGCGGGCCAGGCCAGCAGCCGCCATCCCGGCATCCGATAGTTTTTCAGCAGGTCGTCCAGTTTTGACTCGGCCATCAATTGCCCCTCCCCGGATCGCGGCTTTGGCCTGTCGAACCGGCCTGAGCCGGGGCCGGTTGCGGCGGGCGGTCTGGCCGTTGCGGCCCGGCGGTGGCGGCGGGCGACGCCGGTTTTGGCGCCGTGCCAAACAGCCGGGGCAGAATATCCTTCGATGGGCCTGCCAGGGCGATACGTCCCCTGTCCAGCGCCACCAGGTCATTGCTGGCGGCGAGAAGAATGGGGCTGTGGGTGACGATGATAACGGACCGGTCCTTGCCTATTTCGGTCAGGGTGGCGCGCAATTCGTGTTCCGCCTGCCGGTCCAGGCTGCTTGATGGTTCGTCGAGCAGGATAACCGGCGGGTCGCCAAGCAGTGCGCGGGCAATCGCTATGCGTTGCCTTTGGCCGCCGGAAAGCCTGCTTCCGGCTTCGCCGATTTCGGTGTCGTAACCATTGGGCATATCTATGATAAACTGGTGAACGCCGGCTTCCTTGGCGGCTTTCAGAATTTCCTCGTCGGTCGCGCCGGGGCGCCGCTGGGCGATGTTGTCGCGAATATTGCCGGTAAACAGGATGCATTGCTGCGGCACGAAGCCCATCCACGATGCCAGTTGCGGCCTGGAAAACTGCGAAATATCGGCCCCGTCCAGCAAAACCCGACCGGATTGGGGTTTATACAAACCCTGGACGATATTCAGCAGGGTAGATTTGCCGCTGCCATTGCGCCCGACCATGGCGTGAACGCCGCCGGCGCTGAACTTGTACTGGACATTATCGACTACCTTGGGGAGGCCTTCGGCATAGGCGAAGTCGACGTTTTCCAGGGTAATTTCACCGTTCGGCCGGTCCAGTTCTATTTCACTTACCTGGCGTTCGCTTTGCTGGCCGAACAATTCGCCCAGACGACCGACCGATTGCCGGAAGGCGGCGAAAGAGCGCCATTGCGAAACCAGTTGATTAAGCGGCCCGATCAGGCGGCCGCTTAACATATTGGCGGCGACCAGCGAGCCGACGGTCATTTCCTGGCCGATGATCGAGATCGCGCCGACGGTGGTCAGCGCGATTGATGTGCTCATGCTAAGGCTGGCGCCGAAATTCGAGAAACTGTCGGTCTTGCGGCCGCGCAGGATCGATGTCTCGATATTATCGGCCTGCGTATCTTCCCACATTGGCCGCATGACGCCGTCGAGCGACAGCGCCTTGATGGTGGCCCTGGCGTTAATCATTTCCGAAACCAGAGAGTCCCGGGTGTGGGTTGCCGCCCGTTCGGTTTTGTTGGCGCTTGACATGACGCTGCTTGACCGCCACGCGATAAGCAGAAATACCGGCAGGATAATCAGCAATACCCAAGCGATAGGTTTGGCGATGAAAAAAATCAAAACCAGAAAGATTACCGCGAATGGCAAATCGGCGATCAGGATCGCGCTGCCGCCGGACAGGGTGTTTCTGACCGTATCGGAATCCCGGAACAGCGATAGCCAGTGGGCCGAAGGTTTGCTTTCCAGGTATAGTAAGGGCAGCGACATGAACTTATCAAACAGTTTACGCCCGACGTGGACATCGATACGCAGCGCCACCGTTTGCATGATCCGCGAGCGGGCCTGACGCAGGATGTAGTCGAACAGCACCACAATGGCCATGCCGACGATCAGGCCATACAGGGTGCTGATGCCGCCCTGGCCGACCACCCGGTCATAAACCTGCAAGGTGAAAACCGGTACCGCCAGGGCCAGCAAATTGACGAACGCCGAAATCGCGACAACCTCGATGAATGTAGAACGCAAGGGTCTGATGATCGGCTTGATCCAGTCGCTGTCGGATGAATTGGCCATTTGCGATATGAGGGCCATGGCCCCCGTTCCCGTTATTGGATTTCAGATATAGTTCATTATATCGTAGTTCTTAACATCGGATTTATATCTTGACCTGTCCGGTATGTCTCGTTGTAGTTATCGGCGCCGGCCTGGGAGCGGGTGGGAATGAAAATATGCGATTTATAGGGGCGAACTGATGTGGGCGAGGGTACGCCGCGCATTTTCCATGGAAAGGTTGATCGGCCTGGCCATGATCGTCGCGTTTGTAGCGCTTTACAGTCTCGACCCTTACCCGGTGCAGTTTGCGCGGGTCAAAACCTTCGACTTTTACCAGCAAATGAAGCCGCGGGAAATTCCCGAGCCTAACAAAAAACCGGTGACCATTATTGATCTGGACGAAAACAGCCTGGCGGAAATCGGCCAGTGGCCATGGCCGCGCAATGTGATCGCCCAGATGGTTCGGAATCTTACGCAGATGGGCGCCCTGCAAGTCGCCTTCGACATCGCCTTCCCGGAACCGGACAGGATGAATCCGGCCGGAATCGCCGATTCCCTGGCCGGACTGAATGAGGCATCGAAGGAAAATTTGCGCGAATTGCCCAGCAATGACCAGATTTTTGCCGACGCCATCAGGAAATCACGGGTCGTGCTGGGGCAGGCCGGTTTCTGGGAAAAGCGCGATGCCGATAAAACCGCGCCGCCGCCGATAAAAAAATCCATCGCGCTTAAAGGCGCCAGGCCGCAAAAGATGATCCCCGAATTCCAATCCCTGGTCCGTAACGTGCCGATTATCGAAAAATCGGCGGCCGGGCAGGGGATTTTCACCGTAGTTCCCGAATCCGACGGTATTGTCCGGCGGGTGCCGACCATTTTCAACTACCGGGGAGATATATACCCGGCCCTGTCCGTCGAGATGTTGCGTGTCGTCTTCAATCGCCCGACCATTCTGGTCACTACGCAGGCGTACGGGGTGGAATCCATCGGTATCGCGTCCAGGAGACAGTTTCCGCCGAACGGCCTGATTATGCCGACCGATAGAAATGGCCGGGTGTGGCCGTATTTTTCGAAACACGACCAGGCTAAATATATCTCCGCCCGCGATGTCCTGAACGGCGTTGCGAACCCCGATATGATTCGTGGCAAGCTGACCATCATCGGCACCTCGGCGGTCGGCCTGCTGGATATCAGATCGACCCCGATCGATTCGGTCATTCCGGGGGTCGAGATCCATGCCCAGTTGATCGAGGCGGCGTTACAAGGCGCTTACCTGACCAGGCCGGGCTGGTTTGATGTGGCGGAAATGTTCATGATTATCGTTGGCGGCCTGTTAATGGTGGTGCTGGTGCCATGGGTTGGCGCCAAGTGGACCTTGCTGCTGTTTCTGGTCGTCACCGCCACCGCCGGGGGCACATCGTGGTATATGTTTTCCGAGCATCAGATGTTATTCGACGCCGGTTTCGCCATCGCCTCGACCTTCCTGCTCTACACGACACTGACCTATTCCAGTTACGCCAGGGAAGAAGCCCAGCGCCGGCAGACCCGCGACGCCTTTTCCAAATATCTGTCGCCGGATATGGTGGCCCGCGTCGCGGAAAATCCCGGTGAGCTGAAGCTGGGCGGCGACAAGCGCCAGATGACCCTGTTGTTCTGCGATGTTCGCGGTTTTACGACTATTTCCGAACAGTTCGATGCGGTCGGCCTGACGGCGCTTATCAACAAGCTGCTGACGCCGCTGACCAACGCCATCCTGGATCGCCAGGGAACGGTCGATAAATACATGGGCGACTGCATCATGGCGTTTTGGAACGCCCCCCTGGACGACGAAGATCACGCCTATCACGGCTGCGTTTCGGCGCTGGCGATGTTGGCCGAAATGGGGCCCCTGAACGACCGCCTGGAAATCGAGGCCATGGAAGAGGGCCGCAAGCATATTCCGCTGAAAGTGGGCCTTGGCCTTAATACCGGCGAATGCGTGGTCGGCAATATGGGATCGGACCAGCGCTTCGACTATTCGGTGCTTGGTGATACCGTAAACCTGGCGGCCCGCCTGGAAGGCCAGTCCAAGAGCTACGGCATGAACGTGGTCCTTGGTCCGGCCACCAACGCGGCGGTCGAAGACCGCATGGCGACCATCGATCTGGATTTTATTCAGGTCAAGGGCAAGACCGAAGGCACATATATTTACGGCCTGATGGGGGACGCCGAGGTCAAGGCCGATCCGGCATTTGTGAAACTGCAAAAATTTATTTTCGAGGCGCTGGACGGATATCGTAACCAGCGCTTCGACGAGGCCGCCGAAATGTTCAGGGAAATCCGCGTTCTGGGCGATGACGAACACAAGCCCTGGCGCCTGGACGTCAATCTGGATGTATTCTGCGATCTTTACGAAGAGCGTATCGCCAGTTACAAGGACAATCTGCCAGACTCCGACTGGGACGGAATCTTCATTGCAACAACCAAGTAGCGTACCCACCTATTGGACATGACACATTCATGCGCTGTGCCTAGGGCCCTGGACCAGCCGGTATACCTGATGCTGCTGCGAAACGGCGAACTGGCGAAAAGGGTCAAGC
>VAPL010077928.1_pt1 | contig 35065 bp, 66 predicted proteins | sample 3395061 | NCBI WGS metagenome assembly VAPL01 (sample SAMN08290444, study PRJNA428436) | hydrothermal vent metagenome | isolation source: Deep-sea hydrothermal vent chimney 2 | place: Pacific Ocean: Juan De Fuca Ridge | depth 2182 m m | reverse complement strand
GTTTCGGTGCCCGCATCGGCCACGAATAGGTGACACGGTTCTGTGTCGGGCGAACAGTATCGACCTGCCACATGTCGAGATACACGGTGCCAGTGTCGGGGAAGGTACGTTCGAGGCGTACCAGTTTCCCTTGCGTCCCGGCGAACAGCCGTTTCAGTTCGGAGAAGTTTTCGATACGGTGACCGGGCGCACCGTCGACGTGGGTGATGGCACCGGCAGGGTTCGTGTCGCGCAGCACACATTCAACGGACAGGTTCGCTGCCGGATAGAACTTTCTTGGCGACGATTCTTCACCGTGCTTGTACTGCGACATCGGGTCGGAGCCACGGTATCCGAGCGACCATTCGGCGAGAATCCTGACACCTGTCGCATAGTCTGAGATGGATGACAGGACGCCACCTGGCGGCCCGACTTTGTATGCTGCGTCCCAAGTCATCGTTTCACCAACACTTCCACTTGGCGGTTCACACCGCCAGCTATCAACCCGGCTGAAATGTCTGAACGCAAGTCACGGTGCTGAGAGTCTTGCACAATGATCGTTGTGGATTGTGACGCGTTGTTTGTCACTGCGCTACCAGCAGCACCGAGGCCACTGTTTGGAATGATCTTACCTGACTGGAATGGGACGAACAGTTCCTTGCCGACTTCACCAACGAAGTAGGGGCGGTTAGCGAATACGTTGCCGCCGACTGCACGACGTTCAGGCTTCCCATATCTGGACCCTGGCGGGGTGTACAGCGGGTTGACAAGACGCGGGTCGGTCGGTGTGCCACGTGTCGTGAAGAACGTGTCTATGTTGACCTCGTAATCGCCGGACAACTCCAGCAGCGTCGTGTAGAGCAGGTCGAGCGATGATTGTGTCAAGTCGATTTCGGTACGGAGTCTGCCGCCTTCACCGAACGCACCAATCAGCGCATCCATGATCCGTTTACTCATCCCCGGTCCGGCGTTGTCGATAGACGTGTTGAAGATGCCTTGCCAGATTTCGGTCATCGTGGCAGTGTTTTCAGGATCATTGAACATGTCTGTGGCGAGTTGGCTCAGGTCGGATATGAACTGGTTTGCATTCACGAACTCGACTGCTTCAACCTTCAATTTCCACTTCTTCACAACGATTACGTCACGCCGACCGACCTGTTTCGTCAGTTCATCAATCTGTGTATTGATGGTTTCCTCTGACTGCGCGAGGAATGCTTCCATCGCGGCAGGTGACGGCACAAGACTGCGCAACGCAGATTCAACAGCAGGTGACAAGTCGAGTCCAGCAATGAAGTCCTCGAAGTTGCCGACAGCAGTGATCTGTCTCTTGAAGCTAGCTATCGCTTCACTGAACGACTTCTCGAACTCTTCAGGGAATTCGTACCACATCTGGATTTGGCTCTCGACTGAAGTTTTCACATCGTCGAACGCTGAAGTGATATTGTCGCGGTACTTGTCGATTGCGTCGGTGACTTTACCGACCTGCTTCTCGTCAAGGTTCACTGGACGGAAATCAGGTATTACCTGGTTAGCCAAGTCTTCACGCCCACGGTAAAGCGATCTCGCTGCGGCACGAGCCTTCTCAATCTGTCGACGTTCTTCCTCGAACCCTGGGAGGTCGATGCCTAGAATCTTCGCCCTGTTCCTCAAAGCACGTTCCTCTGCCCGTTTCGCTTCTACTTCGACAATATCGCCACGCCGCTTCAGCACTTCAGCGACACCTTTAGCGAATGCGTCACTGTTCGATGATGCTGCGAATTGGAAATCCATGTCGTCTGACGTGATGAGGTCACTGTTTGCTGCACGGAACCTGTTTTTTGCCAGTTCCATGAACGCTTCGTAGTCTTCAACGGAACCGAAAACTGCCTTCTCGACATCTTTCAGACTGAACCCTCCACCGAGCAAGCCTTTCAACGCGTCATCACCGAGCAACCCGACAAGGTCCTGTTTCGTCGCTGCCGTTCCCTCCAAGACAGTGTTCAATATTTCGACCCGCTTCTTCGCCTCGGACGCGTTCCTTCCAATCAGCATGAATGCGCCAGCGACAACCATCAAACCGAGAATGACTGGATGTGCTTTCGCGAGTGTCAACGCTGCAACTAGTCCAAGAACTGCGAGGGTTAGTGTCTTCACGGCAGGGTTCAACCCGACAACCCAGTCGAAGAATGCTGACAGCCCTTTCACCAGGTCTGAGATGTATGGCAACAGTTCTAGGCCGAGCGCAATCGCGAAGTCTTGGACGTTGTTTTTCAAAATCAGCATCTGTGAAGCAACAGTACCGAACCGTTTATCGGCTTCAATCCCAAGAGCGATATTGTCGTTCCAAGCTTCCTTGCTCATCGTGAATGCATCATCCAGTACGCCTGATGCGTTCGCCATTGCAAGAAGCGACTGTCGGACACGTTCGTTGCCTAGACCCAACGAGTCGAGGACTGCGAACACGTTGCGGCCAGAGCTACGAACCTGACTCAACCCGGTAACGAATGCGTTGAATGCTTCAGCAGGGTCGTTTTTCACCATCTTCGCGAACGCATCCGAGGTCATGTTCGCTGTCTGCGAGAAAATGTCGAGTTCCTGGCCGCCACTCTCGGCCGCGTTCGCAATCTTGATGAGTGTCTTTTGTATTGCGGTACCGCCACGCTCAGCAGGGATACCGACAGACGTGAACGCTGTCGCGATCGCAAACACTTCGTCAGCAGCCAACCCGACTGTCTTGCCGACAGGTGCGACGCGGAGAGCAAACTTGAGAATCTCGTCCTCAGTGGCGGCAAAGTTGTTGCCCAAGTCGACAACGGTTGAACCCATCCTGTCGAACGATTTGCCACCCAACTGCATGATGTTGTCGAGACGGGCAAACCCTGTAGCTGCTTCTTCTGTTGCGAGTGTCGTTGTGACACCGACCTTCGCGATAGTGTCGGTGAACGCAAGCAGGCTGTTCGGTCCGACACCGAGCTGTCCGCCGAGCTCCATGATCTTGTTCAACTCGTTGACAGAAATCGGAATGTTGGTTGCGAGTTCCCTGACACCGTCTGACAGTTTCCTGAACCCTGCCTCAGACGTTTCAACCGTTTTCCTTACACCTGTGAACGACGTTTGGAAATCAATCGCGACTTTCGCAGACAGCGCCAACGCAGCTGCGACAGCCAACATCGACCCGTTCGCTATCTTTCCTGCCGTGGCCCCGAACCTTGCCAGACCGACTTGGGCTTTCGCCATCCCCGTGTTTGCCTGCGCCCCGAACGTTTGGACTGCGGCACCGTTCGCCGCCATCTGCGCCGCGAACGGCCCAGTCACCGACATGTAGATGTTGATAGCTTTTTGGTCTACAGACATGCATTACCTAGATGTCGACGGGTTTGCCTCGTCACAGCATAATCGCCTGTCGTTATTTCGGTTTGATGAGCTTGAACCTGATGCCGTACGCGGTTGTTGGTTCCTCATTCCACGAATGCTGTTCCCACGCAATCTTTTCACATCCGATGCAACGATCCGATTCGACAACGTACGCGTTGTGGTCGTCAACCCACTCGTCAAGCCGTGTCCCGCACGACGGACATTTCAACGCTTCCTCAATCTTGTAGGCGAGAACTTTCGCCCTGTCCTGCGGCAACCAGTACGGTTGACCCGGTTCGACTATCCGCCCAACGTAGACGGAGTAAGGGATTCCATGCCCTGTTGCGAAACCAAGCTCAACAGCGAATTGAGGGTCCCTTCTGAGTCGCTCCTGGATAAAGGGATATCGCCGGTTTCCGTGTTCGCTTCCAACGCGCCGAAGAACAGGAGGCGAAGTTCAGCCCCGTTCCAGTCAGGTGACGAAAACATTTTGACAGCGAACTCGATAGGGATTTCAGGGTTGAAACATGACGCCGATACCAACGCAGGCGGGAACGTGTCAGGGTTGAATTCGGCCCCCGGTTCAGCTTTCTTCTGTGTGTCTGTCGGCTTGTGTTCCGAAACCAGGTCGTCATAGTTCGGGCGGCCAATCGACTTGAAAGTGAACGTCGCGACTGTCGATTGCGATTCTTCAACCAAAGCATCTATCTGTTCCTGAATCTTCGGCGCATTGTCCGGTTCGTTCGAGATGCGGTCAGTGTCTCGGGCCGCCGAATGAAGTTGCCGAAGTTCGCTGATGCGTGTAGCAACCTCACCGTCGGTCTGGATCGTTACCTTCTTCGTGACAGCCTTCTTCTTCGCCATGATGTCGGCAATCGTCTCGTTCTTCGCATCGTCCGACTGTGCCTTCTTTACCCGACTAGTTTTCGCTGCTTTGCTATCTGTCACGATTCTTCTCCCTGGTACGCGTTAGGACTGGTTCCGATCATAGCCGGAACCAGTCCCATGTGTCTTCGATTGCGTTACGCCTGTGGGCGGTGTGCTGATTGTTCCCGTTGCCTATGCGACGGTGGCTGCCAACACAGGGTCAGACGACAGCGCAAACGTTGACGTGAAGCGAAGTGCTTCGCCGCGTGTCACACGCGAATTGGAACGCTGCGACACACGAATCGGCCACACCTCGACAGTGTCGCCAACCTTGATTGCGTTCGCCGTGTCGGTACCGCCGAACCGTGCAACGACCAGGAAGCCCTCTTGGAGCCGTGGCATTGCGGTCCATGCACTGTCAGTCGTGTCGTCACGGTAAAACTCGCCTTGAATGTCTCCACCGATCGTAGCGGGAACAGACAAGTCCCTCGCAGACGCAATCGAGGACACGTCGGCATCGGTGCCGTCCTCAGGCGTATCCAAACCGGCAGGGGTCAGGAACGGTGTCACTTCAGTTCCAGCCGCAATCTCCAAAAGGGTCGGGGCTGAAGTATTCGCGATCGTTACAACCACATGAATCTTCGTATATCCGTCAGGTGTTATTCGTGCCACAGGTAGTCCTTTCTCAGACACTCATCTCACTAGCAGAACAGAGCATACCCCAAGACCAGTCGAGCCGTATCCATTAGGTCTACGACTTCGGTTTCGGTTTCGGCTTCGGCTTCGGTTCCGGTTCCGGGTCGTCACTCGGAGTCGAAGACACGTCTTGGGATACAACCTCGTCGGCAACGTCGCCATATGCAACCCAGCCTTTGTCCCGGTACAGGTTCTCGAACGCGTTGACAGTGACAAGCACCGCGTCGCTGTCAGAAAGGTCGGGGTGTTCCATCTTCATCCACTGTTCCATCATGTCTCCTCTACGGTGTCGGTGTTGTCGAAATCATGTACTGGTCTACTGCGAGGAAGATAGGGTTCGGGAGGCCACGGTCGTCACGTTGGATGCCGCGCGGAATATCAAGTATCAGTTCCAGGACACGCCGGTTCGCTGTTGCCGTGACAAACTCTGCGTCGAGGGTAGAAGTCGTCAACGCCGCCCTCACACTGTCACGAACCAGGTCGGCCTGTTCCCGAGTTTCCCCGACTGAAGAAAATTGGATACGGTCGTTCGAGTCGGCTTCACCGTCAGACAGTGGCCCCGAATATCTTTGCGAAGACACAGACGACACGACAATGTACGGCTTGTCGCAGTCAGGCGCGACACCGTCACCGACCGGCACATTTGTAGATTTCGCAATCACGATACATGCGTCAAGTACCGGTGAAATCAATGCCCTTGACATGTCGACTCCTTTACCTGATGCCTGACAGTGCGCCACCGAAGGCGCGGCCGCCAAGACGATTGTAGATGCGTGCCGACGGTCCCGTAAGCATTCCCGACCCGAAACCTGACACCATGCCTGCACGGAAAAACGAGCCACCTGCACGGCCAGCAACGATACGGGTCAGACGGGCACCTACCGTACCGTGCTGGACAGATTGCAGGTTGCCGATACCTTTCGCACCTGACAGTGCCAACCCACGCGACTTCGACAGTCCACTCGCGATACCGAGGGCTTGGATGTCGCCAGCATATTTCGAATACGAGTACAGCAAACCTCTCGCCGACGACAAGACGCCTGCCGCTTGGCTGTTCGCAGCATCACCACTCAGGAACCGTAATCCGAGAACGATTCTCGACACCTGTTTCACTGCCCGGACAAACTGGGGCGTTACAGCGTCGGCGGCTGGGATCATGAACGGGTTGAAAATCCACTGCCCGGAACCTGCATGGACAAACCCGAATTCTAGGAACTTGGCATACGGTGTTTCGACCCACACGTTGATTGCGCCGCCACCAGGCAGGTCAGTGTATCCGCCTGCCTGAATCGAACGATATGTGTCGCCGGTGTCGATGTGTGGCGTGTGGAGTTCCTTCGCCGTTTCCGCCAACACAACCCCGAAGTATTTGACCAAATACCGCAACATCGGTGTCGTGATTTGGGAAATGACGTAGAAGTCTTGGGCGAGAACCTGTTGCCCTTGCATCGTTGCATACAGGTTCATCGTGGACAGTTTCGTGGCCCGCATCGCTGCGGCACCTGTCACCGCGGACGGTTTCTTCGACGAATACCCTGAAACGTTCGCTATCTCGCCAAGGGTCGCCATCAGCACTCCAAGCCGGAAACGTCCTTCGACGTGTCAACCATCGAGAACCGTCGCACAACAAGTTCCGATTCGTACAGGATGTCGGTGATGTCAAACGTCTTGCCAACCATGTCAGGGTCTTCAGAAAAGTTGACGGTGCAAGTGTCGTCGATGTGGATGTCGCCTGCGTCCCACGGCACAATGCCACGGTACTGCCTGATACGGATAGCTTCGCCGCCGCCGAGCTCTTGACGGTCACGACGATAGGTGACAGGGGACAGCCGCGCCGGACCAGCGTAGATGGATTTGATCGACGGCGAATCGTACAGTTTCGTCAACGGGTTGATTGCGCCACGTTCAACAAGCCGGTTGATTGTGACAAGAGTTTTCGCGTCAGCCATCGACCTGTCGCCGCCGCCCTCGTCGTGCAACCCGAGCATGTTGTAGAAGTCTTCGCGCAAACCGTCCAACTCGTACTGGTCGATCATGTTCGCCACGTCACACCGCCTCTACACGTTCAGGGAGTTGAACCTTTCCGACAGATTGTAGACCGTCGTTCCACAACCAGGCAGCTATCCCGTCCTTGCCAACGATGATCGATAGCGCACCTGGCATGTGTTGCATCATTGAAATGTCGCGGTTCGACGGGCCAGAAACTGATTCGGGATGGGAATGGTAGACAGCGACAGGTTGCAGGCCGCGCTCAGACAGGATAGTGATTGCTTCCTGGACGAGAACTTCGGACACTTCGAAACGGTGACCCGACCTAGCCTGGTTGATGAGCGGATACGTTGACCCGTCGGAGCAGACAATACCGACTGCTTCATGCGGATAGGAATCGTTGCGGTGAGCAACCAGTGCAGGGGCCGCTTCAACCATGAGCGTTTCAGCCACAGCCACGAACTCATCTGCGACTGCTATCGGCATCAGAACTCTGCCGATGCTGCGTCTTCCGCGATTTTGACTGCTGATGTAACTGTCTGGTTTGTCCCAACCAGCGTGTAGTCAACCAAGATTTCGAGTTCCTTGACACGGCGTTGCAGATATCGGACACGCTGGGATCGGGCCATGAGGGAACCACCACCTGTCGCGTCGAACGAACGGGACTGCATCTCTGCGAGCCGTCGCCGCCACACAATCATTGCTGTGCGCAGAATCGAATAGTTGCCACGGTTCACATCTGTGTAAATCGTTTCCAAATCGCCAACAGGGGCAGACGGCGACACGGCAGCATCAGTCACGTCCTGGTCCGACCCAATTTCGTCTCGGATACGGTCGATGATAGTTTGGGTGAGAGCCATGTGAATAGTGTAGGGGTAGGGGGATGGAATGTGTAGTAGGTAGAGATTGGGTCAGTGCGGAGGTCAGTGCGGGTGGTAGTCGCGGCCAATCGACCTGTAGTTGCGGCTAACCGTTTCCAAGACACGGCCCACACCGTTCACCTTCGAGACGAGGGTTGGCGCGTTCGTGTAGGAGACAGCATCGGTTGCGCCGACAGTTTCAGTGACAGTCTGGGTGAGGGATGTGCCTGTCGATGAGCTGTCAGTGACTGAAACCAACTCGGTGACGGTGCGGGTGAACGTCACGACACGCGACGTTGCGTCTGTGACAGTGATCGGGTCGGTTGCTGTCCGCCCAACATTCATCGTAGTTGAAGTCAAGTCGGTGATGTCGGCAGACTCGTTGACTGTTGCTGTTGTGGTTTTGACAAGCGACGTTGAATCTGTGGCACCAACAGCATCAGTCACTGTGACGAGAATCGTTTTCGCCGTCGAAGTAGTGTCGGTAACTGCAACGGGTTCGGTTGTTGTGCGGTTTGCAGACGCAACCCTTGAAGTCGCATCGGTGACGCCAACAGTTTCTGTGACGGTTTCGGCCTTGTCACCCGACTTCGACGAGGACGTAGTATCGGTGACTGTGATCGGATCAGTCACGGTCGCGGTGATTGCCTTAGCGGTTGACACTGCATCTGTTGTGGCGACAGTATCGGTGACGGTTGCTGCCGCTGCCTTGACTGGTGTCGTAGCGTCCGTCACGCCAACCGTATCGGCAACCGTTGCCACACGGGTCAGGACGACTGATACCGAATCTGTCACGCCTGCAACGTCTACTGCTGTTCGTGGCGAAGATTTGGCTGGTGTAGTCGTGTCGGTGACTGAGGTTTGGTCTGTGACTGTCCTGGCAGCGGCAACGGTGCGGGTTGTCGCGTCGGTTACCCCTACCGGCTCTGTAACCGTGTCACGGTTCGTTTCGGTTTCAGACGTGACATCTGTGACGCCAACAGGGTCGGTGACTGTGCGCGTGTAGTTGGTGCCTGACGGGGTAGCAAGGACTACTGGTTGTATCGCATCGTTGCGGCGTAGCAGGACGAACGGGTCGTCTGATACTCGCTGTACCTCGGTGTCTGTGAGTACACGGTTCCAACGGGCATACGACACCATCGCGCCGATCATTGATGTCGTATTGCGTTGACACACATATAGCCGTTGATCTGTTGTTCCAGCAACCTTCGATGCAGACGAAATGTGGTTTACACCATCGACGTATACGTTTGTGTGTGTGTTCGTGTCGTCGTTCGTAACGACGACAACATAAACCGTTTCGTTGTCGGAAGCAGTGTGGAAGGTCGGGCCGTATACGGTGGCTGTCCCTGTGATGCCCATACGCATCGCAACGCCGTCATAGTCGAACCATAACAGGTCGCCCTCTGTGCCCCACGACCGTAAACCGCTATCAGCAACCGCAGTGTCGAGACGCACAATATACATCTCTGTCCAGTCGGTACTCCAATTTGTACCAACGGTCAGGGTTGAAGTACGAACGTAATTCGGTTTGTTGTTTGAATCATTCTGCCACCCAATGCCGTGTGATGTCGGTTCACGCTTTGTCACCCACGGCGACACATAGGTGACTTCCGTCCACCCATACTTTCTGCCAGACATGGTGTCGTCTGCTGCATTGTTGGGTGCGTCGTCCCAAAATGGCAGTAGGTCGACTAGGCCACGCGACAGGCCCTTGCCTGCTGCTTCTAACAGTGCAGGGGTTACAGCCCAGCGGGGCGGTTTCACTAAACTAGGAGGCATTAGTTACCTCCTCAGACGGTGCGGGTTGTTCCGTAGAACCTGTACAACGAACCAAACTCGGAAGTGAACGACGCAACCTTCTCGATGACGGCCACATCCAACACGGCGACCTTCTGCGTGTTGGACATCTTGGCGTCATACTCCACAGTGAGTGGAATCTCAATGATCCGACCAGCATCCAAATCTGCGACATGTGATGCGTTGGAAGCCTTCAACGGATTCACCGAACCGGCCACGCCATCAGCGGCCCGGACACCGGCAATCACGGAACGCCACCCCAACCCGGCATCGTTGCTTGTGGTTGGGACAGGGAACTCGATGATTACGTCGGAACGGTTGTTCTTCACTGAGTTGCGCAGGATCGTGTATGTAGCCATGACTCACCCTCCTACGTCTGGTATTCGGTGACGAACGATGCGGAAATGTCGTAGGTGTCTGTTGCGCCTGAAGACCGAACCTGCACTTTGTACTTTCTGTACACGGACAGCACAATACTTCCAGGCGCGGCAGTTGCAGCAGCGGCAGGCGTGATCGCCATTTGAGTAATCGGGACTTCGTCCCAGTTCGTCCCAGTTGAGGACAGGACTTGAATCTCCAACGAATCGGTAACCGAACCTGAGTTGTTTTTCGCACTGATCTGGACATGGAACACGTCGTATGCTTTCGTCGACGTGAGTGTCCCCGACACAACATCGGTCCAAGTGTTCGCTATTGCGGTCTGTCCGGCACCGATCGCTGCTTCTGCTACATATGCCATAGTCGGCTCCTATGCCGTTTCGGTTCGCCTATGCACCCAACACGTCAATCTGCCACGTCACTGCCAGGGAGTCCCCGGCCTGCTTGTCAATCGTCGCGGGAAACACATATCTCGCAACCGTGTTCGCTTCGGCACCAGCCACATCAGTAATCGGTGTCTCGTCGGTGAGGACGACTTCCGCGATGGCGGGGTTTGTCACGTCACCTGCGACATAGGTCGACAGGTATGTGGTGCGCCAGCCAAGTCCGGCACCTTTCGTCGCGTCGGTCGCTGCAGCATCCAACGCCTGTTGGGAAGCAGCAATGTAGGTGACGATGGCGGCACCGGCACCGTTCTTTGCGGCAGCCGTAATGCCTGTCCCGAGGCGCATCCCGGTGACAATGTTTTGCGCATTGTCGTAGAGGCGTGCCGCAATGAAATTGTCGCCGTGGTCCGTGACAAGGTTTTCGCCCCACGACTCGTACTTGGTTTCGCCGTCTGCCCCCGTCAACACTGCATGAACGTTGACCCGCACCCGGTTCTTTTCCGGGATGAACTCTCCACGGTTCGGAATCGAGGTCAGGTTCCCGAGCTCGGCAACTACCGAGTCGTGGACACCCATCTTGTCGGTACTGTTGCCACTGTTGCTCATCTTGCCGTCTCCTTAACCGAAACTGTTGCTACATGTTCCCTATACGCCTGCCACGATACTACCCGGCTTGCGCCACCTGTTGCATCTGTCGAAGAAACCTATGCTGCTTCGATCAACCCGTTGGCTTTCAACATGGCGATCAGGTCGTTGCGTTGCATCTTGTCAATGATTTCATGTTCGATGTCAGACACATGTTTCGCGTATTCAATCCATGCTTCCCGCTTCGCGCTTCTCTTCGGTTCCGAAACGTTGCCGACAGTTGGGAGCTTCCTTCCGCCAAGGAAATATTCGTCCTCATCCAACGCGGCTTGAACGTCGGCTGCCTTTTCAGGTTCGCCGCGACCACGAAGTTCGCGTATCAGTTCCAGCATCTCTATCCGCTGTGCAAGTTCCATCACATGTCTCCAATCTGAAAGGGTGGAGGCGGACTTGCCACCTCCACCCTTCCTGTCGTTGTCGATTCGTTGCCGTTACTCGCCGGTGTTGAACGTCGGCACTGCGTATGCAGCTGCGTCCTGCATGATGACTCCTGCACCACGCTGGCCGACACCTGCACCGATGTAGCCGTCGTACACCGAGTCGTACAGTGGGTAGTGCTGACGGTTGCCTTCAATCAACCTCAGGCCACGCACCGACGGGTTCTCATGGACCCGCATACCGACAATGTTCCTGGTGTCCATTGGCCCACCGGAAACGATGCCGAACAGGTAGCCGCTCGGCATGTCGTTGAATTCGACGATTGTCCAGTCGTTGACCCAACCCTCAACCTGCAATCCGCCTGTACCCATGCGCCGCTGGAGTCCAGCGATGACACCGGAACCGGTGAGGATTGACGGCTGCGTCGATTCGGCAGAGGCGATGAAGTTCGCGAATCCGCGAATCGTCGCCACGTCGTCACGATGCGCCAACAGGATGAACGCTGCGTCCCCGAACTCGCGGAAACCGTGATGGATGAGATGTTCACTCATCGTGTCAAGGTTTGCCTGCGTGAACCCGGCACCACCGTTGAACAGGTAGTGCGTGTGGGTTCCAAGGTGTGTCCAACGTTTGATCTTCGGCGGCACTTCACCGTCAGCGTTGTAGAGACGCTTCACGTTGATGCCGTCCTTGTCGGTCGTGTTCGTATCGTTGAACACGGCCTCCATCGCGATCTCACGTTCCAGCTCGGTCCACGAATTCAGGATTGTCGCCTGGACAGCCATCAACTGTGCGCCGGTGGCAAGGTCGATGTATTCCTGCGTGTAGCCGTCACCCAAGTCGAAGTGGTCGATCGGGAATCCCCGAGCAACGTTCTTCATCCGAACCTTCGAGGGCCGACCGAACTCGGTTGCCTTCTGGAATCCGGGGTTGATTGGGATGCCAACCTTCTCGTTCGACCTGTCAGTCGTGAACGACAGGAGAGACACAACCTGGTCGTTGGATGCGTTGAACGCCCCCAACATGGCTTGCATGTCTGCCCAAATTTCGTTCACAGCCTGACCGTCGACTGTCAAGCCACGGTTGCCGGGAACCGTTTCGAGCAAATCTGCCCGAGACAGGAAACCGGATTCGGCGTCGCCTTCAACGGCACCGAACAGCTTGTGGCCTGCTTCGTCACCGAACAGTTGGACGAGTCGTGCCAGCGGGTCGTTGACCGCTCCGTCAAGGAAGGAGCGTGCAATGGTGAGTTTTCTACTCATGATTCTGCTCCTTCCTATGCGACCGGTCGGCCGTTGACGTTGATGAGGAGACGTGAGCCACCGTTGAGCACGGTGCCTACATATACGTCGCCTGCGACTCCACCGACAGTGATGTCGCCGAGTGCCGTTGCGTAGATCTTGTCGCCCGCAGCAAGTACGGGGAGTGCGGCTGCAAGTTCCGCTTCGACCAGTTCAGCAAACGTGAACACGGTGTATTTCTTTCCACCGATCACAGTGTTTGTGACTGTGCCGTTGACCTCTTTACGGCCTTCCTTTGTCCAAATCACCCCGGCGCAGTTGTCACCTGCGGACGAGACGATCAGGTTGCCGGATGCGTCCAAGTCGACACAGAGCATGTCTGTGTCTCCCCAGGCACCGGCTGTGCCGTCGAGGGCGGTTGCAGCAGTAGCGCGGAATTTGCCGCCCTCTGGTGCTTGGTCAATTCTCATTGTGTTCTCTTTCCCCAGGAGAATCGGTGACAGCCATTTTCAGACTGTGACGCGTCCCCCAGTTTCCGTCATCTGTTTCAGGTAGGCAGCAGTCTTCTCTTTCTGTGTGGGTGGCTGTCCCGGTTTCCCGGTTCCTCCACCGTCACCTGAACCTGGCCGGTTCTTCTGCAACAGGTACGGCTTCTTGTCGGCTAGAGCCTTCAACCGTGCCTTCACAGTTTTCGAGATGATTGTCCCCTCGTCGTCTACGAGGTCGTCCTGCGAGATCATGGAGAGGGCATCGGACGGGTCGACGAAACCGGCTTCAACGGCAGCCATCGTGACTGCGTTCCGGATGCGTTCCGTTTTCAGGTTCGCCAAAGCAGATGTCGAATCTGCCTTCGCCGCATCCAGTTCGGCCTGTGCCTCTTCGAGTCGTGTCTTTGTCTTCTCCAAATCGGACATGTCTGCCTGTTCGATCGCTGCGAGTTTGTCTGCGAGGGCCTTTACTTCGGCTTTCGCATCATTCGTAGCGACTCGACGGCTCGCGGCTTCTTTGCGAAGCTTGTCGACATATTCCTGCGAGTATTTGTCCTCTGTGGAATCGTCCGACGTGTCTTCACTTTCACCTGAACCGTCGCTACTTGCATCCTCCTGGGATTCATCAGAATCGTTACCGTCGCCGTCCGCTCCGAAGAGCCGAATCGGGGAAAGTTCCATCCACTGATGCTGCATGTTTCGCACCTGAGCCTCCTGGGTTTCGCTGTGCGCTAATACGAAGATACTAGATGAAGGCGCGTCTTGTGAAGTATTGGTGCAGAAAAGTGTGACTGACGGGGGAGAAAGCAGACAGGTTTACGAGGCAGGTTGCTGCGTTGAAGGTTCGTTGACTTGGACTTTCGCCTGCGTCTCGGCCACTGCGATAGCTTCCCGTTCCTTCGCTTCCTGTTCAACCTTCTGCCGTTCAATCATGGTTGAAACTTCGGCAACCTCGTCGGGGGTGAACCCGAGTTTGCGGACAACGAACTCGACGGGGATACCAATGTCGATCATTGCCAAACCTTCATTCAATTTCGACAGGCGATAGTCGTGGCGCGGGTCTTGCCAAACAGTTTCGCCAACCAGGTTGAATGCGTCCTCAATTTCGAGTGCCGCTGCAACCAACCTTGCGACATCCATCCAACGCGGGTCGAACCGCTCCTGCTTTTCCTCAACTTTGTCGTTGAGAGGCTTGTCGTCTACGAGGAGGGATTCGCCGGAAGGGGAGTCACCACGCCCGCCACGGTCCGACTCTTGGAAATATCTGACAGGAGTCGAGTTTGTGAGTGCAATATGTTGCAGCCACATCGCGATCGGTTCCATATATGTCGACGGGTCGTACACCTCGAACGTGTGGAACGTTGAGGGGATATGTTTCCCGTCGGCGTCGAACGATGGTTTGAATGCCCACACTTCACCGGCCCCGGCAGCCCAACCACCGGACGGTTCGTTCGCCATCGTTTCGACGGCACGCTGCGGGAATGCCTGGAATTCGGAGGTCACCATCATGTCGAGCAGCGTCTTGTTGAGTGCGTCCTGTTGCGGGATGGCGTCTTCCAGTTCGGACCGATACGACGTGTTGGAAAACTCGACTACAGGTACCTTCCCGAACGGATTCGCCAACGGCCAGTCCTCACCTTCGACAATACGCTCCTCTAGCCCGCTGAAGAATCCGACACCGGGGACTTCGGTTAGCGCGGACGACGACGACGGTTTCTTCTGCCCCAACCCGGATGACTTGTCGAGATATTTGAAGACGAACTCTGGTGTGTAGAACGTGACATAGATGTCGCCCGTTTCGGTTGTCCACCGTTTCACAGCCCACAGTGCTTTGGTGCGCCGGTCAGGGTCGTAGAAGATGCGGCAAAGCTGGCCTGGTTGCCAATCAACAAACGCACCGGTTTCAGGGTCGGGCCATACGATGATGAACGCCCTGCCTTCAACCAAAATACCTTCATGCAGGTCGCGTTGCTGGGTACTGATCTCGTTCAGTTTCAACACGTCCCAAACCTGGTCTGCGATTTCGGACCCGTCGCTGTCTGTGTCGAAGTTGAATCCGAGGAGCTTCATGCGGTTGTTGCAGGCGTTGACGATGACTTTCATCCAGTTGTCTTTGAAACCTTTGAAGGCGTCGCCGAATATCTGTGAAAACAGTTCAGTGGAGTAGACGAGTTCCTGTTTCCCGTCGAAGTAGTCGCGGTACACGTTCATCGCTTCTGTTTCGTCGGTGAGCGCTTTCAACTCTGAACGCATCACAGCTTCGCGGGCAATCGCCTCATCTTTAGCCGAGAATGGCAGCATCAGTCGTGTTCCTTTTCAGAGATCGCGAACAGATTGTAGGACTGGACTGTGTGTTGGGAACGTATATGTGGGAAGCAGCGGGCACACTTCGAAATGTAGGTGTAGGGGAAACCTGCGACAACATGGTCGAGCTCCCACAGGTGGCCCAAGATTTTGCACATCGAATACTTGGCGTGGATACGGTGCAGCTCATGATATTCGAGGGAGATGTGTTCATACCCGTCGATGAGCGGAGTCGTTTTGACGAGACGCCTCATCCGTGCCTTGGAAGCAAACAGGGTGAAACTGTCTACGATCCTGTCAACCCATTCCACGATTTTCTTCACCGGTTCGACAATCAGTAGAATCATCATGGCAGGTTTCGCCTTTCAGTAGCCGTAGTGTGCACGCCGCTGTCGCCGCCTGCCGCGCCTCACCGGTTCCATCCCTTCACTCACTCTACGCACAGTGCCTTGCGAAGAGAACGATCGTTCCCTGTCCGCAACGACGATACCGTTAGATAAACCGTCGACCTGGTCGTCGTGTGACCCCATTGGAAACACGGCGCATTCCGCGACAAAGTCTCCGACCCACGGCCCGTCTACGAGGAAGATGCGGCCTTCGTTGACACGGGCAGCAGCGACCTGTGCCTTGGCTTCTTTCGTGCCTGTCGCGTATAGGGGGCGTGCAGTCGATTTCGTCAACACGTTCACCGCATAGTTACGGAAGTTGAGTTTCCCCGCCGCGCCACGTTCCTGCTCCAACCATTGAACAACTTTCGGTCCGTCACGTAGCGCTGTAGCTTTCACCCTGTTCTCAACGGTGCCGGGATGTCCACGGAACCGTTCAACATCCAACACGTACCAGTCGGGCAGTGTCGGGTCGGACGACCCTGTTTTCGTCAAACCGAGTTTCAACCCGACCGTGTAGTCAGGGTCCGGATTCAGTTCGGACGGTTCTGTGGCGGCAAAGTCCCAATATCGGACAATGGCAACGAATTCGGATGCTGGCGGGATTTCGTCCCAGCCAACGATGCGGAACTTTTCGGCCTGGAAGTAGCCGCCTGTCGAGGTTGCGGTCCAGTCGCCGTCGAGTAGTTGTTTGCGTGTCAACTCGCCGAGCTGTGACAGGCCTTCAGCGTATTCGTCGTGTTCGAGGAACGGGTTGTCGCGTAGCCCTGCCGGGATGAATACGCGGCCGGAGCCTGGTGGTGGGCCTGTTGGCAGGTTCCACCGTTTCCGTACCCATTCGTGTCCCGGTCCGCCAGGGTTCGTTCCGGCGCGGAGACGCAGCGGGACAGGTGTTCCTTTGAGGCGGCGGAGGCGTGAGTACAGGTACAGGTATTGATGCTCGGGGAAATGGGTAAGCTCGTCATATCCGCAGTTTTGTGCTATAATTCCGCCCCATGTCACATAGTGAGAAGCACCAGCCACTTCTAGATCCCATACTTCCGCCTCACCCGCTGGGGAGATACGAGCCAGGGAACGTTGGACGTCCACGCGGGCCTCAACCGGCCGATTCGTGTATGGGTGGAAGTACCTGTATTTCCCCGGCAGGATATGTGATGGAATTCTATCCGATACACACAAACCTGGAGTCGCGACAAGTACCCCAACATCGCCTAGTGATGGAATGCGTGTTGGGGAGACTCCTCCATTCGTGGGAAGTTGTGCATCACAAGAATCGCAACAAGGTCGATAATCGGGCAGAGAACCTTGAACTTCATACCCGGTCAAGTCACGGACATCTCCACTTCGAGGAAGATGGAAGCACAGAGTTGATTCCGTTGACTGAACAGCAGGTGAGTGAAGCATTAGAGAACCGGACCACTCTTGAAGCCGCCGAGTATCTGGGTGTTCACCACATGACTCTGCGACTGAGGTTTGACCACCTGTTGACGAAACGCGTTTCCCCATACGGTGAATATCCAACAGACGTTGTAGAGAACGTACGCGAAGTCGCAACCGACCCAACAGTCGGCACAAGAAGCGCAGCGGAGATATTGGGTATGACTCCGTGGAAGATTCGCAAGATTTGTGCCCGCCACGACATTGAATGGGTTTCAGCCCCGTTGGGGAGACCCAGCCTGAAGTCGTAAGCATCGGATGTGTAGTCGAAGCAATAATCGACCCGTGTTCCGTTTCGACTTTCACAACCGGCTTGACCCCAACATTGTAAACGTTGTTCACCGGTCGTGGCCCGATCAACGTGTCAACTTCGTCACCGATTTTGATGTCTCGAATCTTCTTCCACGATCCGTCACCCATACGAATCGGAGTGTCGGCTTGCACACAGTATTGATATTCCGACGACTGGTACTTTAACTCGTCACCTTGATGTTCAAGGTAGCCAAAGTTCAATGTTGCGCCTGTTGGGAATATCCACCGATAGTTGATACCATCCCAATGTGCTTTGGTACCGGCTAACCACTGTCTTGCGCGGAACATCAACCCACCAGGTTTGTCAAGGTCGCGATATGTTCGGCGAAGAAGTAATGATGAAGTTGGGTAGTCATCAACGTACTGAAGTGCACCTATAAGGAGAGCTTCAGATTTTCCTCCTCCGGCTGATCCACCATATAGAGCTTCATGTTCGTCTAAGATCAGAAACGCAGTTTGTTTGGGTGAAATGCCGGGAATAGTTGAGTTATTCGTCACTCTCGGCGGATAAGGGATGTACGTCGACCACTTCGGCATCAACGATTTCCCCAAAGTCGCTATCTGATCCTCCGACATCGAGGACACCTGCTCGTTCCAAAACTCCGAGGATTTCGCCAATTTGATCCCTTTCGACAGACACGACGTGTTGATGTTCTACCACACCGCCAACGATTTCGGTAGGCATCCCGCGGGCAAGACGCTCCGCAGCCATCAAAGAAGGGATGGTACGCGCGGCACGGTTCGACAAGTCAATCAGTTTCTTCGCATCGGTCTTCGACAGGTTCGACACGAAATCCGGGTCGGTAGCCATAGCTGTTGATAGGGCTTCGATTGGGGCCATCAAACCGTCGATCGCTTTCTCGATTACCGTCTCATGTCTCGCAGCCATGTCGCGGATCGCTTCGGAACGGGCAAGTTGGTAGAGCCGTTCCTGCTCCTTGTCATACGCGTAGGCACGTTCCTTCCAACGGTGCTTCGTGCTGTACCTCGATATCCGGTTCCGGCTTTTCGTCCGCGGCTTATCGCCGGTACCTTTCGAGTTTTCCCGCCACTCTTTGAACAGGCTTTCGCCGTAAGCCGCTGTCGCAATAAACGTGCGTTGCAGACCCGAATCACGGTAGTGGCAGAACAAGTCCCATTTGTAATTCGTTTCGTCAGGTAAACGGTCCCACGGGTTCTGATATTCGTTCACCACGTCAGATATGGGGACAGCAAGGACGGACTGGTCCAAGTCGTCCGTTTCTATCAGGTCCATGTCGGTGTTGATTGCGTCGTCGAGAACAGTCACAGCCTTCGACACGTCGGAGAGTTCAGACATGGGCAAATCGTAGCATGGAAGGAATCATTCGATGTGGTCGTGGATGTCGGGAATGTGATCGTCAATCGTGGTTTGGTTCGGGGATATGTGGACAGGGAGCCGGGCCGGTCTACTGCTTTCAAGACTGTTGAGGCGATGAACACGGATGACTGCACTAGTGTCAACTTTTCGCATCCCTGTCGCAGTTGCATCAGCATTCGCGAAGCCGACAACAGGGCCGTACAGTTTCCGCAACCCGTCACCTTCCACTTCGATCACATAGCCAACGTCAACAGCCATCACCCACCCCACCCTGGATGGATACGCCGCTCAATTTTCATCCGTTGGGAACATTTCAGACAGGCACCGGGCACGTCCTCGTCGAACGGCTGGTCGGAACGCGACTCGATGTTGCGGCCACAGATGGTGCGTTCATCGTCGACGCGTGATGCATGAACCACATACCTGGTTTTGTAGGATTTCGTGAACGTGTTGAACGTCGGGGAGTCGGCAGTGTCCATGTTGACAGGCGGATACGTTGCCGGGTTCCGTGTCTTGTCTGCGGCAGGTTTCGTCGCCTTGCCTTTCGCCGCGGACTTGACCGGCTTGCCTTTTGCCTGTGTTTTCTTTGCAGTCACCTGCTCCTCCTAAATATGCGGTTGACGAATGTTGTCGAAGGTGATGATACCTATGTTGCGGAAGATTGCGAATCGGGGAAGATGGTTGGCGGGGTATCGAACGGATCATTGGCAGGCATCTCGATGAACGCAGTCAACCCGATGTAGCAGAGGCGGCACAGGTCACGCACCCCATACACCTTCCCGATGAGAGGCGTGTTCGGTGACTGTTCGGCTCTCGGCATCGTACTGATCGCGATCCTTCGCCAACCGTCATTGTCGAGGATTGAAGCTTCCTGAGACATGTCGCAGCCTACGATCCGTTCGTCGATACCACACCTGTCACATGTGTAAACCGTTTCCGACATTCTCACCTGTTCCACCTTTCATAGAGCCACCCTGTGAGTTTGTCAACGAAACGCCCCACAACCCAATATGCGGCAGACAGGAAGGCACCGGCGAGAATGACGATACCGCCAAAAACGAACAGGACTAGCAGGACTTCTCCCGCGTCCAAGATTTCGCCCCACATCACAACACGTCGTCAAGGTCAAGGTTGTGGTCGGCTAGCCACGGACGGACATGGGGCTTGCAGAGCCACGTTGCATGTTTCGACGACTGAACATTCATAGCTACGCAAGCCTCGGCACCGCACAGTCCCCCCTTCATTTCGTAGTCGCATTTGGGTTCAGGAGAAGGTGGCATGATCGGGTAATGACGTTTCTTCACGGCCTCGGCCCCTTCCACTGTGTCGGATCGTTACAGGAACTGATTGAACGGCGAGTGTCGCCGCGCACAGCGTCACGCAACTCGGACAGGTCATATGCGAGTCGCTGGACGAATATGGACAGGTCGCGGAGCTCAGCGACAAACTGCTGGTCGACACCTGCGTCATGGTCCATGTCGGCTTGATGGTCGAGCAGCATCGCAATGTGGTCCAGTCTGTAGATTCGGCCCCTACCAGGTGTCAGGTTCGCGACACGGTTCAGACGTTCAACGAGCCGCCGTTCCGTCCTCGTTGAAGGGGTCACTTCTCCTGCCCCTCGTCAATCTCGACGAGGGCATATGTGCGAATGTTGCCACTGGTCGGTATCCCTTCAAGCGTCTTCGTGAAGTTCCTTACCGACACGAGTGGACGTTGCGGGTCGACTATCACTTTGTGTGAACGAATCACTGTATCGGCGAGCGTTGACGCTTCCCGCACGGCACGGTTCAGTTCGTCGAGGTCAGACAGTTCGCCTGCTTCTAGAATCGAAACGAGTCTTTCCTTCTTCATTTTTCCTCCAAGTCCAACGGAACAAGAGCATATTTGCCCTCAGGTAAAACGGTTGAGATGCAGTTCCATTCGCGCCTCAACCACACTGCCTCCGGATGTCTGTGCGTACCTTTCGGCAAATACTCGGAGGCATCCCTAACGACCATCTCCACATTACTGCCAGCAAGCTCAACGATCCGGTCGAGCGCCATGACGAGAACCATCCCAACGTTCAGCGTAGGAGGTTCGCCACGTCCGACCTGTTCGCGTGCGATCGTCAACGCCATGTTTTCGGCGGGGAGAAGCAAGCTACTCATCGCTCCACCTTCCCCGTTAGCCACATGACAGTCAACATCCATGCGGCACCCAACACGAACGCTAGATACACCATCATGCACCTCCTAGCAGAGTTGATTGTGTTTCACTTGACATGAATCTGCAACAACCACAACGCCGACCATCTCTCTCCATCTGATCGGGATAACCGGTGCAGATATCGCGTGCGTCTTCGGGGCTGTCGAAGAATTCAACCTTCCCATCTCTAACGAGCAACGGAGTTCTCAATCGAGAATGGACCCCATAGCCGTGACCGCATGTAGAACATATGTTTCTCATCACTCGCCTCCAGGCAGAGCAGGCAACATCTCGCCTGTCTCATACGCCGTCGCGACTTGCGGGATTGCCCACCGCCCGACTGTGTCACCTGACGGCAGGACGATGTGTGCAAGGAACTCCTGCTCGAACGTCACAATTCCGTCGTCCACAGCGACGAGTTTCGCTTTGATTACAAGGGCCAACGACCGCCATGCTGAGCGGGTTGCCTGCTCGTAGGCCTTCAACATCGCATCAGGAGCACGCCGTTTTCGTCCTGCCGGTGTCAGTATGAAGCGCGGGTCGTCACGATCGGGGAGTTCTAAGACAAACCGGATGAGACGGTCATGTGCACGAAACTGGATGACTGCCCGAGCGTCTTCCCACCCGTACATGAACTGATCGGCCCCGAACCTGCGGAGAGTTGATTCGATTTCGGTGCGGGACTTGTCTGCTGAGACTGTCGTTTGAGACGCGTAGCTTGCCATTATTCCTCATCCATCGTTTGCATCGTCACAGGTTCGTCCACGTCCTCCGCTTGGTCTGCGAACTGTCGTCGCGGCATTCGGCAAGGTTCAAGTGTCCCACTGTCACCTTCGCCTCCACTGAATGTGATCGTGTCGCCACTCAACAGGACCATCGTCGGTGACGCTTGGAAGCAGCCGACAGGTGTCTCAAAGATGACACGATTAGACGTTCCCGTCACTTCGATGGCTGACTGCTCAGTTGACAATCCCCACCTGCCGGGTCCATTTTCGACCCAGGTCGTGTATCCAATGTCAACGATGGTGTCACCGTTGACGAGAAACGTTGGACAAAGTTCCTCGTTCAGTTTCTTGCGTCTCATCGTTCTCCCGTCGACATGAAAAGTTTCCGCATACGACCATTCATGTCGTGTGCCTGTTCAAGTGAGGCAATCAGTTCCTTGTTGAGATCGGTCACGTCCGTCATCAGTTTGATGAGCCGCTTATTGCGCCTAGTCGCTTCGATGAAGCCAGCGAGCAACACCAGGTAGGCGGCAAGGAGGCCGAGGAATGCAAGTGTTGAAACCATCAGTCCTTCACCAACCTGTTCTGGATTCGTAACGCTTTCTCTGCGTCTAACCGTTTCTGTTTCTCGGCCCGCCAGCCTGATTCATATGACGAGACACGCAACCTAGCTTTCTCCAACTCGGCCCAATGTTGCCGCCGCTCTGTTTCGTAGCCGGAGGCAATCATCGCGGCAACAATCATCGTTGCCGCTATCACAGCCAACACCCAGGCTGCAATCTCGAACCATGCCGTTGAAAGCAGGGAACCCCACACCCAGCCGATCACGAACCATGTGACAGCAATCGGGATGATTGTGCTCCAAGGGCGCTTCAACAGGTCGTTCATCAAATCATTCATCGTCCACATCCTCATCTTCTTCGATTCGTTGTTTGATCCGTTCAGCCATCCATTCCATCATCCCGAGCCGCATCCAGCCCGATCCGCCGTCCCACCACGACAGCAGAGACGTTTCGCCACTACCGTCCGCCACTTCGGCTACGACGATGAACGCGCCGACCATCCGTGGCTCGTCGAACGAATCGGAGATGACTGTACGCAGAACGTTGGACGAAATGTCGTGAAGAGACTGGTCGCGGTTAGGCATCGGTGGGCTCCGGCCAAACCTGTTCAAGATATCCGAGCCGTTTCGCTTCCCGTATCTGATACCACGCCTCATGTGCCTCGTCGTGTTCTTCTTCCGAGAGTGCTGTCCCGTCGCCAGGGTTCGGATACGTTTCAACCAGCAAGATTCGGTCACGGAACACCGACGTGAACATTCTCCGCATGTCGGCCTCTAACCGGTCGTTGATTTCTTGAACGATGACGTCAGTGCCGACGTCACGTTTCATTGCCGTGTTGTTGATCGCGAGGAGGCTGGGCTGTAGCCAGCTCGCGATCATGTCCATGTACCTTTTCGCTGCTACCCAATCAACCATTTGACTCATTCTGCTCCTCCTCCGGTTTCCCGTTGCACCACTGGTCGTAACCAGTGTCATGTCTGTACCAGCGATCAACCATGTGTCGCATGTAATTCCCATGTTCGCACGGCTCGACAGGGGTAAGTACCTGCGCTTCAACTAGGTACTCAATCTGCTTCCACAGTGATGCGAGAATCTCGTTCACTTGCTCACTGCTCTTGTCGCTTGGCTTCGCTAGATTGACCTGATACAGGATCACGTTTCCTCCTTCGGCTTACCGTCGCACCACACGTTGCTGCGACCGATAACTGTTTCGATCAAACAGACCAGGTGCCGTGCATAGTTGCCATGCACACACGGTTTGGCTTCGACAGCTACCAGCGGAATTTCGCAACACCCTGCCGTGGATGGAATCACTAGGCACGTTTTCTGTGGTGGGTCTGTTTGTATTTCGATTCGGTATAGGATCATGATTCTTCCTCCAACCCTGCACCATGGCATCGGGTGACCGGAGCGAAAGTACCGTCACAGTCGAATCCGTCGTGACCGGTTATGTGCGTATCGTAATTTCCGTGAACACACGGCTCGACAGGAACCATGAACGAGTCGATGTCTCCACCCATGTCCCGTACAACGATCACACCGTCAGGCATTGAATCTGTGGCGACAGACACCCTCGTCTCATAGCTGCCTTTCGTGACTGTGTGTCTGTCGAGTTCGGCGTGTTCCTCCCAGTCGTTGCTCATTCCGTCGACGTGTCGGTATAGGGTCACGTTTCCTCCTTCGGCCACACCTTGACGAAACCAGTCCCACACCTGCATTCGCCTGGGAAAATCGGGTAGTGGTTTACTTGGCCGGTCCCGTTGCAGTCCGGGCAAACCACATACAGCGTCTTGTCGTTGAAGGCGGCAGCCAACAGCATTTCACACGCCTCCCTCTCCGACATGCGACGATCATCGTCCGGTTCGCGTTCAAGGTTGCAGAGGACTTGCCCCATTGCACCCATATTCGGGATCACAATTCGCCCCAGTCGTGTGCCTCTAACCAGTCACGGGCAGGCTGCTCCATGTCGGTGAGTTTCATCAACATCTTGTAGATAGGAAACTCTTCAGCTGTGATGTCTGTGGCTCGTTCCAACACCTCGGCTGCCCATTCACCAATCTCTTCGATGAGAATGCCTGACCATCCAAAATCTGTGTGGTGTTGCGCTCCGAACCTTGCATTCTGCCGCTTGCGCTCAACACGCACATCGTTCATGACTTCATCGAGGTCGCCAAGCCCGACCTTGGCTGAACCGGTGTCGAGGTCCTGCACGATCGCGACAGCGACGGCTGCAACCTGAATCAGTTCATCACGATATGCGTTCACGAGTCCTCCCAGTTCAATGCAACCCATTGCAGGTTCGGCCACACACGCTTATCCCAAGTGTCGCACCACGGGGACAGCCATTTCACTTCCAACACAAAGTCGTGATAGTGCAGGTTGTTCTTCCCTGTAACTTTGAATATCTGGTCGTTGGTGACGTACTTGTCTCCGATTCGGAAATCGTTCGGGTGCCAGTCGCCTGGAGGTAGGTATTCGGCGTTCACGAGTCCTCCCGATTCAAAGACACAATCACGCCCGCATTCCTTAAATGCCTGATTGTCAAACTGTACGCTTCTTGCTGTTTGGCGGTTAGTGGCCGATCGACCACGTATGCTTCGTCGTTGTCGAGGTAAGTGTCGATGGCTCCCTCAGCGATTCCTACGTGTTCGGTGCACGGGTTTGGCGACTCGCATAAGTAGGAAGCTACCCGCATGGTTCGTTCGGTTCTACGCCTGAGCCGTTCAGGGTAGTTCACGTTTCGCCCCGGTTCAGTGGCATGAAGAACTTGTGTGGGAGCCTGTCGTAGCAAAGCCCATCATCGTCTGTCGCCTGTTCACACTCGATGCACAGGTCAACCCTGATGTACGCTTCATCATCCCCGATATAGGCGGCAACAATGATGTCTCTTACGCGTGAGACGTAATCGAGCCAAGCCCATTCCGAATCGAACCTGCCGTCGTGCTTCAGCGCTATCCGCAGCTCGGTTTTCACAGCTTCAGTTGTCCGTTCAAGTCGTTGATTCACGTTTCCTCCCAATTCAACGGGACGACACACCTCCATTGTGCCGGTTCCAGCAATGCCCCATCGCCGTCTACTTCCCAATCGTCGGCATCTACTTCCAAATACACTTCATCATCACCGAGGTAGGCAGAACATGCTGCTTCAATCTGCAACGAGTACCGGTGGTGTCCGATATCTCTGCTGGCTCTTGCTGCTTCGACTGCCCGTTCCATTCGTTCATCCATCAGTGTCCTCCCCGGTAGCGGCAAGCCATTCCTTCACTTGACGCAGCGTGCATGTCGATGCCGCGTCGAGGCCTATGCAGTGACGTATGAGCCTGTCTGCTAGGTCGTTGTAGTCGAGACTGTCGATGAGCTCCTGTCTCGTCTGTAGCACGCCGTCAGCGTAAGGCTGTAAAAGTGCCTGTCCGTGCATGAACCGATCCGTGCCACCCTTCATCAACAGCGCGCTTTCTACCTGGTCCCTGCTCGGTAGGTCACTCATCCTTCAGTGTCCTTCCCGAGTACAGCAGCGCTGCGCGTAACGACTACTGGCCCATAGTCGACAGTGTCATCCATCTCGCACGCATCGCAATATCCTTCTGTGAGTTCGCTGTTGCAGGTGAAGTCCCAGGTCGTCACTTTGACGGCGCTGTCGAAGAGCTCCTGACGAGTCATCAGGTCGCCGTCTCGGTACGCCTTCGCAACAGGAATCTCGGGCCAGTCCACGTCCTCGTCGGGCCATGCAGCGAACCTGTCTCGAATCTGTTCTCTGGTTGGTAGGTCACTCATTCTTCAGTACCCCCATCAAGAACTTTGTCAAACACCACACCGATCGGGGTATCTCCCAGTGCTGCTATCAGTTCATTCCCAGCATCAATCAGAATGTCATGATTCGCATAGTGCAAGTGGCACCCTTCACGTTTCCCAATAGTCGTTGCTGCACCGAGGGCAAGGACGGCACATTGCATCCATTCGATTGTCCCATAGTTGCGTGAACCGCCCGTTGGAAGACCGTCAATGAACTCCGGCTCAGTCTTCAACGTGCCGTCGGCGTAGGCTGCGAGAACCATATAGTTCCGGTTTCTGTCTCCTTGCTTGACATGGCTTGCGTCATAAGCAATCCACTCTCTACTCGGTAAATCACCCATCACCCACATCCTTCCCGTTTCTGCATTGCACTCTCGCATAGTCATAGGCGGTTGCCGGGTCGCCGCCCTGGTTTACCCATACGAGGGCTTGACGGTCACGGCAACCCTGCTTGACGTTGTCGGATTTGACACCGAGAGCGACGAGTGTCAACACGAAGACGAAGATTGCGAAAACGATGATTGGGAACAGGACGTTTCCACTGTCATACCACATGTCTTCCCACTTGTCGCGCAGTGTGCGTTTCCGGTACCGTTGACGGTTCGCGTTACGCATCGGGATCGTTGATTGGGAAGCGAACCAACAGTTCGTATCCTGTCCCGTAGTAGCCGTTCCCGTCGCTGCCTTCAACGGCGTACAGGTTGATACGTTTGTCTTCAGCTACGACGAACACGGAGTAGGTGCGTTCGTATCCTTCGTCTTCGTAACCACCGTAGCCGTCGTCAGGCAGTGGCGTGTAGTCGAAATCAACGGCAGTGATGATGTTGTCACATTCGTTGAGAACTGTCAGGTCGTAGTCGCCTGCACTACATAAACATTCGCCATCGTTCGGCACGACTTTGACGACAGTGCCGTCATCGAGTTCAAGATGGTCGTCTGCGATCTTCGCTACACGATGCCCGAGCAGCAAGTCGCGAATCTCGTCGTGGTCACCCTGGCTATATCCTGTGATGTCCGAGTCTCTGCCAGCGTAGTTCTCGCTGATCAATTTCTTCGCCACGTAGTCATCATTGGTTGGTTCAGCCACAGTCATGCCCCTTTGTAGTTCAATATCTGATGCAGTTCAGTCACAATCTCAACCAAATCTGCCTGGTCGCTCATTACGACGTTGATGTCTTTGTACGAATCAGGGTGTTCATCTAACAGTGCTTTCGCGTCGTCACTGTTCCACGTCTTGCCAGCCATCTTCGCTTCCAAGTCGCTGACTTCGAGTTCTTTCCTTGCCTTCGACCGTGACATTCTTCTCCCGGCCCCGTGTGCCGACGAGTTGAACGACGACTTGTTGCCCAACCCTTTCACGATGTATGAGTTGGTCCCCATCGAACCTGGGATCACGCCGTAGTCACCTACACGGGCACGGATCGCACCTTTGCGTGTCACCCATACGTCTTTGTTGTAGTGATGTTCTTTCGCGGTGTAGTTGTGGTGACAGTTGATGCGGCGTGCCTGGACGAATGCTTTCCCGACCTCATATGTCAAGTCTTTCAGAACAGCATCCATCATCGTTTCCCTGTTCGCCAACGCATAGTTCTGCGCCCAATGCAGGTCGGTCATGTACTCACTGAATTCTGGTGTGTTCTCAGCGAAGTAGGCAAGGTCCGGGTCGTCCAACGTGATGTGGTACTTCTTCATCACGCCTTTCGCCGTCTTGATGTGTCGCATCGCGAGTTTGTTGCCGACACCGCGGCTCCCTGAGTGCAACACGACCCACACCGTGTCGTCCGGGTCGAGACAGACTTCGACGAAGTGGTTGCCGGACCCGAGTGTTCCCATCTGTGATGCTGCTCGGTCTGCCAACCCGAGGCGTTGCACGTTGTCGTTGTCGGCAATCAATGCACCGGCTCGGCTAGTGTCGTGGTGTCCCTTCCCGACTCCGGCAGGGATCGACCGCGAGATCGAGTGGTGGAGTGCCGTCAAATCGTCGGGCAAGTCCCGAGCGTTCAACGTGGTTTCGACAGCGATCATGCCGCAACCGATGTCGACGCCGACCGCGGCAGGGATGATTGCACCGACTGTCGGGATCACTGACCCGATGGTGGCCCCCATCCCTATGTGTGCATCGGGCATCAACGCTACATGGTTCATCACGAACGGGAGTTGCGCGGCCCGTGCCGCCTGGTCGAGTGTCCCTTCCTCTACGTCGCTACCCCAAGAGAGAAGTTTCGGTCGTCGCATTTCAGGCATCAGTTCCCTCTCAACTCGTTGAACACGTCATCCAGACTGCCACGGTCGTCTCTAGCCGCGGCGTCCAATACTTCCTGTGTCGTGATGTCAACCATCGTTGTCGGCTGTGGCCGTTGCGCCTCAGGATGTTCAACGGCGACCACACACGAGTCTTTGAATTTCGATGCGGCTTCGTCATAGTCTGCGAACGTTTCGTGCAGGTACGGGTCGCCTTCCGCATACGTTTTCACGTCCCCGATTTGATATGTCCAGCCTTTCACTTCCCATCCGGTTGGGGACTGGGCGAGTGTGATAGTGGTTGTCGCGCCGTTGATTGTTTGGCTGAATGTGGATCGTTGTCTCAAGGTTTCCGTCTCCTGCTTTGCCCAGCTTTCGCCCAGTCCGTTTCCTGTGTAACAGATTCTAGCAGCAAAGTGATCGTAACGCAAACAACCGTATTCTCTGTCGGTGTTTCGACGTGCAATAGATGTCATAGAAGAAGGGCCACCCATTACTGGATGACCCTTCGACCCCTGGTGAACCTTGCATGGAGACCGGTTCGTAACCGATGTTACCTTATCTCACCGTCTTGTCTACCAACCTGCTGTCAGGGCCGGAACACGCCGACAGTGACAGACGTGACCTGGTCGTAGGTGATGTAGCAGTCCCCGGCGTCGGTGCCGCCTGCCGGTTGGTTGTAGTAGATCGGTTCGAACGGGCCAATCATCTGGTCTGTGCCTGCCGCAACAGTCACAGCCTTGTCTTCCAAGTCGAGGCTCGCAATCGTGGCAGGCGTCGTGACGGTGACTATGACTGCACCGGCCCCGGCGTTCACGACATGGATGAACTCTTTGCCCGTGTTGCGGAACCGGTTGCCGTCGGTGAGGGTCGCCGCGGCGTAGGTCGGGACGATGCCTGCTTTGGAGACGTTTTGAATCGTGAGGTTGATGTATGCGATGGTGAGCTCCGTTCAGTCAATGGTCGGAGTGTAAACGTGGGGGAAGGGTGGGGGGAACCATTGAGGGTAGATGTGGTCGCTCCGGGGGAAGGGGTTGAACCTTCGCTTCGAGGATCAAAGCCTCGCGGCCTGCCGTTAGCCGACCCCGGATAGTGTGTTGCCTGTCAAGTTCGGTGCCTGGTCGAGCCAATGCCAGAAATACGAATCGTCGGAGGCACGAAAATGCCGCACCATTTGGGACCGTTTCCATTCCGGAGGGTTGCCGCGGAACGAACGGATCACAGTCGACATTTCGGTCGCGTCCGCTTCACAGCCGCATGTGACTTTGGACGGTTTGACTGGGAAATATTGGACACTCATTCGTGAAGCCAGTAGGAGTCGAACCTACGTCCTCGGGTTAAAAGCCCGGCGCTACGCCTCTCAGCTATGGCTTCGTGTGGATGTTGACGACTTGACCCCAGGCCGACTGCCAGCGTCCAAGCGCTTCGTCGTCGGATTGCGTCACCAGTGCATGTGTATGGGGAAGGTCGCCGCGCGGATGTGTGTGGGTTTCCCCATTCTCATGTGTGTGCTTTGTTGGTGGCAGACCCCATGCGCCTGGGTTGGCGGCAATGTCAGCTTCGTGCTGCTTTTTGGCTCCTTCATATTCCGGATATGTCACTGTGCCTCCAAAATCCCGGGCCGAGGTGGTTGCTTCCAGACACCACCGACAGAGCTACTTGCGCGCTTTCGCTTTGCCGTCCGGCAGATCGTTTTCCGATCGGCCCGTTCGTAGGTGGAGGTGGATTCGAGCCACCCTAATCAACCGGGACCCCCGGCCACCTGCCTGCACTTTGCTCACCGCGATTGCCGAGAAGCTCGGGTCTTCGGTTCGCTTACATCCATAGGGATGCGCGTGAGGCTGTGCACTCGCCCCGTCAGTGTGGGAGGGTTCGAACCTCCGTTCTCCTGGTCCCAAACCAGGTGCCTTACCTCTCGGCTACACACTGTTGTCGATGTCAGCATACTACTGGCTACCACCGTCGTCTCAGTATAGCACGGTTGTTGTCGTTACGGGTTGTTTGGGTACTGTTGTTGGTGTTGGGTTGACATTCGGTTGCTGTTTGGTTGTTCGCTGACCCGCCTCAGCATTACATCCATATCAAAATCCTTGTAATACCGATATTCATATTACGTTCCTTACTAAGTAGATAGATGCTATATGGGGTGGGGGTGGGGTTGATGTCTACCTGATGTCTACCTGATGTCTGTTCGTTTACCTGCTACCCGTTCACCACCCACACATATGCTTGTTATGTTACATAACAGGGGGTGTAGGGGGCAATATTGCGTGGGGCGTGCCATGACATATACCCCCCACCTTCGCCGGGGTTACTTCCAATAACCAAGTCGCTTAGTAAAGGATTAGTCAATTATTTCGCGGCCTAGTTCAAGGTGTTGATTGAGTCGTGTTCGATGTTGCGTTGAGCAGTGTTCGGGTGGTGAGGTTTCGGCCAGCGGTTTCAGTCGGGGAGCTCATCGGTCGGGTCGGTGGTTGGCTGATGGGGAGCTCGTTGGTTGGTCGGGTCGGGGGAAGGTTTCGGCCCAGGTTTCGTTGGTTGACATTTGGTTGCAGGTTTCGGTTTCGGTTGGTGGTTTGGTGGTTGGTGGGGTGGTGGGTTGGGGGGTTGGTTGGCGGGTGTTGGTGCCTGTTTGTTGGCCATGTTTCTGGTTGACATATGGTTGCCGTTTTTACGTTTCGTAAAGCTTTTCCTAATGGGTTTTCGTCGGGCTATACCACCCCTTCACGCCTCACCTACCGTCTGTCGCTATTTGCATGTTTCCACTGTCGATATCGGTGCGTGTTTCAGGGTTGAAGTTTCGCTACAGTTGTGCGCGGTTGTTGTCGATAGTTCGACATAGGACGTTATGAAGGGGTAGGGTTGCGGGGATGAGGAAACGAACAACGGACAGAGGAGGCAGAATGCCACAATTGCACTGCACCAACGAAGTCGAAGAGTACGAAGAAGACTTCGACGAGGAGCCAACGGACTACATGTCAAGTTGGCCGAAAGTCGTGTCAAGGAGTGAAGCTGTACGCGAAATCATCCTGCACTCAATCGACCCGGAAGACTTCTTTACTGAAGAAGGAACTATGGACCTGTATCCGCGAGAACTCGTACTGGGTTGGTTGGGGTACTGAACCGATCGACCAACGCCAACGAAATCAACTAGACGCAGGAGGAGCAAGATGCCAACCACGACAGACGGTCACAAGGTCGGAACAGTCGAATACCTTGCAACTATCGACATAGACGACGGCGCGTATATCAACACGGCCGATAGCCGCACGTTCAACACGGCGTGTAAAGCTGAAGCTTGGGCCATGGCAAGAATCAGGTACTGCCAGTTGACCGATAAGCACAACGTCTACGCAGCGAGGGTTGAACGTCGGCGGTGGGTCGCTGACGTGTACAGCGACACGAACTACGGAACGGTTCACGACGGGGTAGCGGAATACGACGTCAAATATCAATCATACTTCGATGGCGTGACTTGGAACGACAACCACAGTATCGGGGAACGGTGGGAACGGTGACGACAACGACACGGGAGACGACAATGGAAAGCACGACAACGACAACACTCACGATTGATTTCGATGACGCACTCGACGCTGTAGGAGTCGAGAGGCGAGACGCGACATTCGGCACGCTAATACGTGGTGCCAAGATTCTTACCCGCGACTACGTGGAACGTACCGGAGGAACATTCAACGTCCACGACTATGTGGAGACGATCATTCATGTAGCCGACGAAACGGTAGAGACGTTCGCGTTTCACACCGTGCCGACAGTGAGGACACGGCGGCTACGCGAATACATGAAAGCAGGTTGACATGGAAACCACCGAAGCAACATCGACTTACGAAGTAACCGGCGTCGACGTGCACGGCCGACGTTTCCCTGTGAAACGTTTCAACCGGTTGACACATGCACGCTGTATCAACCTTTACCGCGGAACAGTGTGGGAACGGAAACCGGACGGGAAACGCGTCGCCCTGTGGCGTGTCTGGAACTAGAGGAGTGACTATGGGAAACGACACATATCAGGGATGGGCGAATCGTGAAACGTGGGCCATGAACCTATGGCTTGCCAACGACCAAGGACTATACCTTGCGGCTCTCGAAGTTGCCAGAGACGCGGTCGACGTGTACACAACAAGGTGCGACATGTATGGGAACGATCCGACCGATGACGGCGCGTCGCTCGTCATCGGCGAAGCGATAGTCGAATGGTTCGACAATGATCTACGCGAGTCGATGGCAGGCGATGATTACATGTCTATGCGATTCGACATCGGGTCGACCTGGCGCGTCGACATGAGGAAACTTGGAAGCGGTTGGCTATCGGACTTGAAAGAAGGCGCAGTATGAACGAAACCGACACGACAACAACAGACGACGACACGACAGACACGGCCACCGACGAAGACCTTTCCATATCAACCGACACGGTGACGTACTCGCTCAATAAGGATCAAGTACGACAAATATCCGCGCTTCACTACGTCGCGTCAAAGGACAACGCGCGACCAATGATGAGTGCCGTACACATCGAATATTCCGCCGATGAGCTCGTGCTGACAATCACCGACTCCTACGGTTGGTTGAGCGCTCATACGGCGTTGGCGACGATCGTGGAAGCGTGAAGCTCGTCGACGGCGTGAATCGTGGCGTCGTGAACGTCGATGCTCGTGCGTTGAAGGATGCGCTTGCCGCGGTCAAGTCCGCTATTCGGGTAGAGCTCGAAGTTGGCGACAGTGGTGTAACGGTGTCGTCCGGTGGTACGTCGATTACGGTGCCGGCAGTGTCGGGGCAGTATCCGAACGTGAAACGGTTCTGGCTTGACAATGTACCCGGCGACACATTCACAGTGAAGCACCTAGCGTTTCACGCGCAGTACATCTATGAGATTTCGCGATCGACTGGGCGCACACCGTCAAATATGGGAGCGGTAATTCTTACGGCCACTACGGAGCTGAAGCCGATGTGTCTACGGATGAAAGGCGAGGAAGGTTGGCGTGCGCTCATCATGCCAATACGCGTCGACATTTGACATACCAACCGGCGACCGGCAGAGCCACCAACTCGAACGGTTGGTGGCTCTGCCGCGCAACCACCAAACGAAAGTGAGCGCCCAGGATGCGTTTTGACGGCTGTTTCGTAGTGGTCGGGTATCGGAACAGCGGACATATGGGGCGCGTGGCGGGAAACAGTGGTTTCGTGGCGCGTGGTGAAGTGTCGGCGGTTGATAGGTGCGCGTTATTGTGTAGTCGGGTCGGTTGGATCCTGCTCGTGGGTGGCGCCGATCCATACGAGCTCACTGCCAGACACGGGACAGGGCGCATACGACACGCTCGGCACGCGCCCACCGATCCGACCATCGACCGTCGACGACGGTGCGCGCCGCGGCCGACCCCGAACCCGACCCTCTGCCGCGACCCTAATGGGTGGCCTAATGTGCGGGGGAAATGTGGGGGAAATGTGGGGGAATCTGCCGTCAATGGGTCGGGTAATGGGGGGCGGAATCGGGGGCAGTTTTCGATCACTCATCCACCTAACCTTGATTCGACTTGACAACGGTAGAGTGTTATGTATGATGACATTATACGTCAAGGCTATAGACGGGAGACCAAGCCATGACACGAAACGAAATAGTCGACTACATGACCGACGACACGGCAAGAACAATGAGCGACGTTGAACGCGACATTACCGTGATCGCAGTCGCGCAAGGCTACGGATTCGACTTGACGCCCGACGAACACGAAGCGTACTGGGTCGGGTTGGCCCGGTACGGATACATGCCAAACGTGGACAGTGACGACGGATATGTCGGCAACCTGGACGCCGACATATCGACAGTCGCTGCAATGGCAACCCGATACTTGAACGACAACGGGATAGTCCCACGCGCATCGGATCACGGCCACAACAACGACGGCGCCGGATACGGGACGCCGCGGCGCGGCGACGCGGCGCGGCTATACGGCGCTGCGTGGGTGACGGCATGACGGCGCGCAGGGATGACACACGGCAGGACGGCGGATGGCGACCCGATAGTCGGGTATGGCAACGCGACACAAGGAAGTGCACGGAATGCGGAAGGGTATTTGACCTAACCGACGAGACCGACGCGGCGGAATGGTTCTACGGACATGACTGTGAGGTTGGATAATGGCAAACAACGACGCGACGACACTGGCAGTGATCTACTACACGGGCGACATATTCACCCCTGACGACATGAACGCCAACGTGTATGGGGAACCGTGCGAGGACGGATACGGTGAGACGGTGGAGTCCGGGTGGTGGGACCCTGACTTTTCGACCTTCGTCGTGTTCGGCGAAAAGTCGGATGTTCAACCTGACACGATCGAGTCCGATGACTGCCGGTTCGACGACGGGATGACTCTCGACGAGATGATCGAGTCAGACATCGGGGACCGGCTAGGCGCGATTGACAGTTTCGACGGTGTGACCGCGTATGCTGCCGATCCGGTCACTGATTACGGGAGCGGTAAACGGCTCTCACTTGCCGCTCACGTCTCGATCCGGCCAGACAACAACGCGCTGCTCCTCGCAAGTCAAGTACTCAAGTGGGCAAGCACCCCAGGTCCCCACGGCCAGAATCCGTACACGTTGCCGATGGTGGCAACGGCGGAACGTATCAGCGAATGGAGCGAGTAATGGGTAGCGAAAACCGGGGCGACAATCATCGGAACTCTTTCATACGCGTCTACGGGACGGCACTCCCTGTC
>VAPL010079543.1_pt1 | contig 35083 bp, 29 predicted proteins | sample 3395061 | NCBI WGS metagenome assembly VAPL01 (sample SAMN08290444, study PRJNA428436) | hydrothermal vent metagenome | isolation source: Deep-sea hydrothermal vent chimney 2 | place: Pacific Ocean: Juan De Fuca Ridge | depth 2182 m m | reverse complement strand
ATGCGCATGTTCGAATGGCTGCACCGCTACAAAGAATGCGGCTCGCCATGCCAGCGCTGCGCCACCGATTGCATGGTCCAGGCGATCCACCCCGATGGACACATCAACCCCAACGAATGCCTCTACTGCCTGCACTGTCAGGTGCTCTACCACGACGATCATCGTTGTCCCGTGGTGATTCAGAAACGGCTTAAACGTGAGCGCCGCGCCGCGCTGTCATCGGACGGCGCCCACGAGCACGGGTAATGAGTAAGCATTAAAAGGAGATTTCCAGATGTATTCACCATGTTGATACTCAAGAAAACACTCTAAACGAACCAATAAAAATACTGAAGTAACAGTAATACTTGTTATTAGAACTAGTAACCACAAGTTAATATTGTCCTAAATAAGATTGAATTGGGAGAATTAAGAATGTCAAAAGATAAAGAAGATGCCCCCGGTATGCCCTACACGCGCCGTGAACTATTCGGCACCACCGCTAAGCTGGCCACGCTGGCCGGTGTCGGCGGGGCCGCCGCCGCCGGTGGCTTGGCCGGTTTGGTACTGTCACCCGAAGCCGCACAAGCCGCCGAAAAAAGGCTCGCCGAAGTCAAGCCTGGCGAACTAGACGATTACTACGGCTTCTGGAGCGGCGGCCAATCCGGCGAGATGCGTATCGTGGGAATGCCGTCCATGCGCGAGTTGATGCGTGTGCCGGTGTTTAATCACGACAGCGCGACCGGTTGGGGTCAAACCAACGAAAGCCGGAAAATCATGCGCGACGGCATGTTGCCGGAAACCAAGAAATTTTTGGAAAGCCGTGGTGGCGTGTGGCTAAACGGTGATCTTCACCACCCGCACATGTCGTTTACCGACGGCACCTACGACGGGCGCTATCTGTTCATGAACGACAAGGCCAACACCCGCGTGGCGCGCGTGCGCTGCGACGTGATGAAGGTCGATAAAATGATCGAAATCCCCAACACGGCTGACATCCACGGCCTGCGGCCGCAGAAATATCCGCGCACCGGCTATGTTTTCGCCAACTGCGAACACCGGGTTCCGATCCCCAACGATGGAACGGTGCTGGACGATCCCAGCAAATACCATGCCCTGTTCACCGCCATTGACGGCGACAAGATGGAAGTGTCCTGGCAGGTGATGGTCGACGGTAACCTTGATAACTGCGACGCCGACTATCATGGCCTGTATGCCTTTTCGTCGTGCTACAACTCCGAAGGAGGCATCAATCTGGAGGAAATGACCGCCAGCGCCATGGACTGGATGGTGGTGTTCGACCTGAAAGCGATTGAGGCCGGCGTTAAAAAGGGTGACTTCAAAACCATCAAGGGCGTCCCCGTCCTGGATGGCCGCAAGGGCTCGCGGTATACCCGCTATATTCCGATCCCCAACAGCCCGCATGGCTGCAACATGGCGCCGGACAAAATCCATGTAATGATCAGCGGCAAGCTGTCGCCAACCGTTTCGGTCGTGGATGTCCGCAAATTCCCAGACTTGTTCAAAGACAAGATCAAGCCGCGCGATTGCGTGGTGGCCGAGCCGCAACTGGGGCTGGGGCCGCTTCACACCGCCTTCGACGGCAAGGGACACGCCTTCACCACCCTGTTCCTCGACAGTCAGGTCGTGAAGTGGGACATCGACAAGTCGATCCGCGCCTACAAGGGTGAAAAAGTCGATCCGATCATCGAAAAAATCGATGTCTCCTATCAGCCGGGTCACAATCACTCGTCCATGGGTGAAACCAAGGAAGCCGACGGGCAGTGGCTGGTTTCGTTGAACAAGTTTTCCAAGGACCGCTTCATCAACGCCGGCCCGCTGAAACCGGAAAACGACCAGTTGATCGACCTGACCGGTGACAAACTGAAGATCGTGCATGACGGGCCGACCTTCGCCGAACCGCACGACTGCATCATCGTGCGGGCCGACATCGTCAATCCGCTCGACATTTGGGACCGCAAGGATCCGATGTGGGAAGAAGCCCGCAAGATGGCCGCCAAGGATGGTGTTGAGCTGGAAGAAGCCGCCGACGTTATCCGCGACGGCAACAAGGTGCGCGTTTACATGTATTCGCAAGCGCCTGTCTACAGCCTTGAAAAGTTTACCGTCAAACAAGGCAACGAGGTGACGATAACGATCACGAACGTCGATGACATCTCGGATCTGACCCATGGCTTTACCTTGGCCAACTACGGCATCGCCATGGAAATCGGGCCGCAGGCCACGTCTTCGGTGACCTTTACGGCGGATCGCCCGGGTGTGCACTGGTTCTACTGCCAGTGGTTCTGCCACGCCCTGCACCTGGAAATGCGCGGTCGGATGCTGGTCGAACCGGCGTAATATCCGTGCCTGAAGGGTTATCCATATTCGGCAAACTCGCGGCCCTGTTTTTCAGGGTCGCGAGCGTTGTCGCGCTGATATTTTTGGCTTTCGCGTCAAACGGCACGGCATCGGCGGCGAATATCATCGTAAAACCGGGAGACAAAACCCTGGCCGAAGCCATCTCGGCGGCCCGGGCCGGCGACACGCTGAGGTTACAAAACGGTCGTTACTTCGGCCCCGTCCTGATCGACAGGACACTTGAAATTCAGGGCGCCCCCAACACCATAATCGACGGGCGCAGCCGGCGCAGCGTAATCAGGGTCGACGCCCCCAATGTAGTGATCGGCGGTCTTAACATTATCAATTCGGGGACCGATCTGGCGCAAGAAGACGCGGCGATTTTCGTCACCGCCAAGGGCCGTGGGGCCTTGATCGAAAACAACCGCCTGACGAACAACATAACCGGCATTTTCCTCAAAGGGCCGCGTGACGCCCTGGTGCGCGGCAACACCATAATCGGCAGCACCAATTTTCGGGTAAGCGCGCGCGGCAACGGCTTTTACGTTTGGAATTCGCCGGGATCAATCATTGAAGACAACGACGTGCGAAATGGCCGGGACGGTATTTTCGTTATCGCCAGCAAGAACAATATATTTCGCAACAACAAATTTCGCGATTTACGCTACGCCATCCATTACATGTACACCAATTACAGCGAAATTTCCGGCAACCGGTCGTTCAACAACGATATCGGCTACGCCATAATGTTTTCCGATCATTTGAAAATTTCAAGAAATCTGTCTTCCGGCGATCGCCGGCGGGCTTTTATGTTCAATTTCGCCAACCTGTCTTCAATCACCGATAACGTCGCCCGCGGCGGCTCGAAAAAATGCGTTTTTATTTATAACGCCAACCGCAACACTTTTCGCGGCAACACTTTCGAGGATTGCACCATCGGCATTCACTTCACGGCCGGTTCCGAATACAACGTCATTACCGGCAACGCCTTTATCAACAACCGCTACCAGGTCAAGTACGTCGGCACCCGCGCCGTCGAATGGTCCCGCGACGGCCGGGGCAATTATTGGAGCGACAACGCGTCATTCGACCTCAACGGCGACGGCATTTCCGACCGCCCCTACCACCCCAACGGCCTGGTCGAACAGGTGGTGTGGCGATACCCGTTGGCGCGCCTGCTGCTCAACAGCCCGGCCATGCAGGTATTGCGCTGGGCCCAGTCGGAATTCCCATCGATATTACCCGGCGGCGTCACCGACAGCGCGCCGTTGATGACCCCGCCGCCAAGGGGCCGCTTTCGGAGCGTAACGCAATGACAACGATAATCAATTTTAAGGACGTATCGAAACGCTACGGCGACAAGGTCGTCCTGCAAAATATAGACCTGCATGTCGCGCAGGGCGAATACCTGATGATGCTGGGCCATAACGGGGCCGGCAAAACGACCTTGATAAAGTTGGCTCTTGGCCTGACCAAACCCAGCCAGGGAAATGTTCTGGTGCTAGGCGAAAACCCGGCGCAGGCATCGGCGACGCTGCGCAGTCATTTGGGCTATCTGCCCGAGAACGTATCGCTGTATCCCAATCTTAGCGGGCGCGAGGCGCTCAACTTTTACGCCCGGCTCAGGGGCGAACCGCTCAGCGTCTGCGAACCCCTGCTGGAACGTTTGGGCCTGGCGTCTGCGGCCGAACGGCGCATCGCGACGTATTCCAAGGGAATGCGCCAGCGTTTGGGCCTCGCCCAGGCGTTGCTGGGCCGGCCGCGGCTGTTGTTCCTGGATGAACCGACCAGCGGCCTCGACCCCGCTTTGCGACGAGATTTTTATGATTTGCTGGGCGATCTTAAACACGAGGGGGTGACGGTATTCCTGTCATCGCACGCCCTGAGCGAAATCGAATCACGTGGCGACCGCCTGATCATCCTGCGCCAGGGCCGCATCGTCGCCAACGGCGCCCTCGATGAATTACGCCACGCCGCCGGACTGCCGGTACATCTGCGTCTTTACCTGCCGCCCGACCCCGACCAAAGGGCCAAGATCACCGACGCCCTGGGCCCTTTGGTCAAGCTCGACCGGGTTAACGGCCACAGCCTCGATTTAAGTTGTTCCCATGCCGATAAAATGGCCGTCGTGCGCCGTATTATCGGCTTGAAGGCGGTGGAAAACCTCGACATTGACCCACCGGGGCTGGAAGAAATCTACCAACACTTTTCCGGTGAAGGCCAACCGCAATGAAAACTATTATCATCATCGCCGCAAAGGAACTGCGCGACGGGTTCAGGAACCGCTGGGTATTTTCCACCATCGTGCTGCTGGCCTCGCTGGCCCTGGTGCTGGCCCTGTTGGGTTCATCCCCGGGGGGGGCGATCAAGGCCAGCCCGTTAAGCACCACCGTCGCCAGCCTGTCCAGCCTTGGCGTCTATCTGTTGCCGCTGATAGCCTTGATGTTGTCGTACAACGCCCTGGTCGGCGAATTCGAACACGGCACCATGTTGCTGCTGCTGACCTATCCGGTGCCCCGCTGGCAGGTGGTAATAGGCAAATTCACCGGCCATGTATCGATCCTTGCCATCGCCATCGCCATCGGTTACGGCCTTTCCGGCCTGGGCATCGCCCTGAGCGGCGGCAGCGACGCACAGGGCTGGACCGCCTTCGCCGCCTTGATTGGCAGTTCCATGCTTCTGGGCGCGGTATTCATCGCGCTGGGATATTTGATCAGCGCGATAACGATGAACGGAAGCAAAGCCGCCGGCCTGACCATCGGCCTGTGGGTCGTGCTGGTGGTTGTGTACGATCTCGCCCTTCTGGGCGTTCTGGTCGCCGATAAGGGCGATACAATCAACGGGCAGTTTTTTTCCTGGCTGATATTGTTCAACCCGACCGACGCTTACCGGGTGTTCAATCTAACCACATTTCAAAACGTTAGCGCCGCCGCCGGCCTCTCCGGCGTCGGGTTGAAAGCCGGCGTCGGCGCGATGGCGTCGTTGATGGTCATGGTGGCGTGGTGCGTCGCACCGCTGGCGGCGACTATTTACGTTTTTCAGCGTCGAGAGGTTTAGAAATGCGCGCACGACCTTTTTTGTTTCTATTTTTCGTTCTACCGGCGCTGGGCGCCTGCAAAAAAGACCAGTCGCCGCCGCCGCCGCCCAGCGTGTTGACGGATGCCGCCAACGACTATTACAGCGAAATGACCATAGTTGCCCATTTCGGTCCAAAAGGGCAGGTCCATCTGCTTGGCCAAAAGGCCCCCTTGTGGTTTTCTTCGGTGCACAAAACCATCGCCTACATCTTGTCGCCCGAAAGAGATAAAAAGGTCGCGGCCATCTACGTTAGCGACATGGCCAAAACATCGAACTGGAACATGCCCGATCCCCGGGCCTGGGTCGATGCCCGCAAGGCATGGTACGTGATCGACGGCAAAATTAACGGTAAAAGAATAGTCGGCGGCATGGGGATGCCGGAAGTCGTGCCGTTTTCCGACAAGTCCGCCGCGCAAATGTACGCGCGTGAACACGATGGCGAAGTCGTGCCCATGGATGACATTCCGCCGGCCTACTTTTCGCCGCCGCCGCCACCGCCGAACGATGAATCGAATACATGCGGAGTTCACAAAACATGAATGCGCCGACTCTTTTTTCACGCCGCCGGGTGATCGGCATTGTGGCCGCCGCCGGGGGCCTTGGTTTAAGCCTGCCGGCCTGGAAAGGCATGGCTTTTGCGCCGAAAATTATACCGACGCACTGGCGCGGCGTGGCCCTTGGCGCGACCGCCCGGATCACCCTTTACCACCCCGATGAAGCCGTCGCACAAGCCCTGATCAAGCGTGCCGTTGATGAAGTTCATCGGCTGGAAATGGTGTTCAGCCTTTACCGTGCGGATTCCGCACTTTCAAGGCTCAATGCGCGCGGCGGGCTCGACAACCCACCGCTGGATTTGGTGCGCCTGCTGGGCCAGGCGCGAAACGTTAGCGAACAAACCGGGGGCGCATTCGATGTTACGGTGCAGCCTTTATGGGAACTTTACAGCCGCCACTACCGGACGCCGCAGGCTGCGGAACTTGCGCAGGCCGCTATCGACCGCGCGCTCGACCGCGTCGGTTACGAAGCCCTAAAAATAGACGGCGCCCGCATCGCCTTCGCCAGGCCGGGCATGGCGGCGACCCTGAACGGCATCGCCCAAGGCTACATTACCGACCGGGTGGCCGAACTGTTGCGCGCCGAAGGCCTGGACAATGTCCTGATCGACCTGGGCGAAATTCGCGGCCTCGGCGGCCATCCGGACGGACGGCCATGGACCGTCGGCATTAAAGACCCCACCGCGCCCGGAACGATCGGCAAAACATTCCCCCTTAACAATCGCGCCGTCGCCACTTCCGGCGGTTACGGCCTGACCTTTGACGCCGCCGGCCGCCACAGCCACGTATTCGACCCGCGCACCGGGCTTTCGCCCCTACGCTACGCCAGTGTCTCGGTGTTCGCCCCGCAGGCGACGCTGGCCGACGCCCTGTCGACCGCGCTGATGAACCTGGAACGGGTCGAAATCACCCGGGTCCTCGCCGCCCACAAGGACACCGGGGCGCTACTGCTTGACGCCAATGGCAAGAATCCGGTGTCTATTGGCATTACCTGAATTACCCAAAATGGACTAATCGTCGGTGAAATTTTCCCAGCGCAGGGTCAGAATCAGGCGGCGTCGGTGTCGTCTTCGTTGATATCGGCCATCAATTCCTTGCTGCCCCAGCGGCGGAACAGGTTGTGTTCGATGCCGACCTGGTCCAGGACCTTGCCGATGCTCTGGTTGATAATATCCTGAATGGTCTGCGGGCCGTGGTAGAAGGCCGGCATGGGCGGGCAAATGGTCGCCCCGAGGTCGGCGGTGCGCGCCATAAGTTCCAGGTGGCCCTTGTGCAGCGGTGTTTCCCGCACCATTAGCACCAGCGGACGCCTTTCCTTCAGGGTCACGTCGGCGGCACGGGTAATCAGATTGGCGTTATAGGAATTGGCGATCGCCGACAGGCTTTTGATCGAGCAGGGGACCACCACCATGCCCCGGGTCAGGAACGAGCCGCTGGCCACGGCGGCGGCGATATCCTTGTTGCTGTGGACCACGTCGGCGAGTTCCTTGACCTGGGATATCGAGTATTCGGTTTCGATGTTGAAGTTTCGACCGGCCGCCTCGCTAAGGATCAAATGGGTCTCCTGGCCCACTTTCCTGAGCGCCTTCAACAGTTCGACGCCGTAAATAACACCAGAGGCTCCGGTAATGCCGACGACAAGAGGCAAGTTCATGTTTCCGTCTCCTCGTTGAGTAGTTTCGCGGTAAGAATCTGGATAATCTCCTCGACCCGCGCCCGGATGGTCCCTATCGCCGCCTGATTGAGATCGTCCCAGTGCAACCCGGCGCTAACCACCACATTACGCCCGAGCGCCGCTGCGAGCTTTTCCGAAACCGGTTTTACGATCTCGTCTTCCTTGTGGCCAAGATAGGTAAGCACCGAAGAGGTGGCGCTGCGTGCGGCATCGTCGGCCAGCGACGGGCGCGGCTGCGCCGCCGCCACGGCGCCTATATGGGGCCGCTCGCCGCCCCAGATGAAAACCAGCAGATCATCGCCGATGCGGACCGCCTCTGCTTCGATCAGGAAATCGTCGCCGCCGGTGCGGGCCGTTATCCGGGGCAGGGCGGCGGCCATCAGGCGTGGCCCTCATGAATACTGGACGAGGCCTCGACAACGCTGTACCCGGCGTCGCCCAGTGCCGTTACGACCGCATCCAGATCTTCGGTATCCAGCCGCATAATGACGCGCTTCTTATCTGCACCCTGTTTCGTCAACGGATAGATGGCGTGCATGGTGGCGCCGGAAGATTCGACAAGACCGGTTATTTCGGCCAGTACGCCTTTGCCGATCGCCACATTGTCGAGGGTTATGCCGCACCGGTTTTCCCAGGCGCCGAGGAGCTGCGCCGCCAGGTAAAAAATCTCCGAGGCCGAAACGATCCCGACCACGGCGCCATCTTCCATCACCGGAAACTGGCTGACGCCGTTTTCCTGGCCCCGGAACAGGGTGTGCGCCATGGTGTCATCGGCCTGTACGGTTTCCGGATTGCGGACCATGATGTCCTTGACCTTGAGCCGATTGACGAAATAGTCGATCTCGTAAGGATCCTGGCATCGGGTTACCGCCGCCGCCGCGCGCAGACACTGGGCGCGGGTGATGACGCCGCGCAGGCGTCCGTCATCGACCACCGGCAGGGCGCGCAGGCTGTCTTCGGTAAGAATACGTTTGGCCTCGACCACGGATGTATCGCCGTCGATGATCGTCGGATTTTCCTGCATCCAGTTACGAACAATCATGTTTTCGTTCCTTGTGCCACATTGGCGGCGTAAAGCCGGGCGAATTCATCGACTGCGGCGCGGGCGAATTCCGCCGTGTAAAGATGCAAGTCGAGTTCCTTGACGGCCGATTTGTCATTTATTTTTTCCTGCAACCGGGAGACGAAGGCCGAGTCTGCCTGGGGATCGTAGATAGCCTGTCCCGGCTTGTCGAGCGACGACCAACCCTGCGACGGGATCAGGAAGGTGAAGGGCCCTTTCGACTTATTTAACCGTTCGGCGATGACATCGGCGGCCCGGCGCAATTCTTCGGCGGTGGTGCGAACCTGGACCCGCAGCTTGTCCTGTACGTATTGCACCCGGTCGGCGGTTTCGGCGAGCTTGTCCGGGCGCCCCCCGTAACTCAAAATATCCAGGCCGCAAGGCGCCAGAACCGTCGGGATGCCGGTTTCGACCGCCGCCATCAGGCGGTCGGGGCCGGGGTCGCGGTTACCGTCGAACAGGTTTTCCATGATGCCGCCGATGCAGATATCGATGACGCCGTCGAAGGCGCCGTCGCGGATCATTTCCTCCATCGCCTTGTCGCCCTTGCCCTGGGCGTGACAGACGATCGGAACGAAGCCGGCCTCCTCAAGCATCCCGACCGCCGACTGCACCGCCATTTCACCGAAACCGAAGCCGGTAATGGCGACCACCGGTTTGTCGAAGCTGAACTCGGTTCCCATGGTCATTTCTACCATGCCGCAAACGGCGCCGACCGCGTTGGTGATCTGCGCCTTCAGCAGGGGGTTCATTTTAACGATGTCGAGAACCGTGTGATGCATGGTGATGTCGCGGGTGCCGACGTATTTGTCGATATAGCGCGGATGCGCCGCCATTGGCGAGGCCATCACCTTGGGCAGGCCGAAGGGCAGGCGTTTCATGATGCTGGTGGCGACCAGGGTCGCGGTGCCGCCGCCGACACCGAATACGCCATGAACCTTGCCGTCGCGCATTAACTCATCGACGATTGCGGCGGCGCCGCGGATCTGGTTTTCGGTCGCGGCGTTCCGGTCCGAACGATATTTCTGGCGTACGGTTTCGATTGGCAAGCCGCCGCGTTCGGCCACCGTCTCGGTCCGGATGTCACCGGGGAAGGGGGGTGGTTCCTCCATGCTGAAATCCAGCAGGATCGCCCGATGGCCGCGTCCCTCGATCAATTCCTTGACGAACACGATATCTTCGCCCCGGGTATCCAGGTTGCAGATTATGACGATGCCTTTTTGCTCTACCAATGCGGTCTTTCCCCAGCAAATAAATTGTTTCTTTTGCCGTTCCCGGCACGCCGCCCCATTCGGGAGATTGACGGCGTGCCGGGTTCGGTCCGACGTCCCAGATTACTTCTTGCTGGGTTCCGGCCGGGTCAGACGGTCGATCAAATTGGAAACCGGGCTGGCTCCCTCGAAGCCGTATTCATTCCAGCGGTCCGAAACTTTCTGAAGGATCTCGCGATCCATGAAAATTTCGTTTGGCTTGTTCTCCCACTCGAACGGCGTACAGGCATCCAGAATAATGCGGCTGGTAATGTCGCGGGCGTCGATGGGCAGGCCGGGGTCGAGCGGTGTCGAGCGGCCGCGATCGATGATCTGGGCCGAGCGTTTGGGATCGAAGCGGGTCGATAGCGCCCACCAGATACGGTCCCAGTCGTCTGCCTGGATATCATGATCGACGACGATCACCCCCTTGAGGCCGTAGTGGCCGGTGGTCGAGGCGATAACCGCGTTACCCACATGGTTCGAATGACCCGGATACTTCTGGCGTACCGAAACCACGGCCCAGAAACGGCCACAGGCTTCCGGCGGGATGTAGACGCTTTCGATGCCCGGCACCTTCATGGTTTCAAGGTCGTGCCACAGGGTGGCGGTCCGGTTGAGCGACTGGATCATGTGGATATCGTTGATCGGTTTGCCAACCGTGGTCGACCACATGACCGGCTTGTTACGATGCAGGATGCGTTTGATGCGCAGCACCGGTTTCGGATAATCCTTGCCCTTGTTGCCGGAATAATAACCGGTGTATTCGCCGAACGGCCCTTCTTCCATCAATTCATTCGGATCGATGTAGCCTTCGGCGATGATTTCGGCGTTGGCCGGCAGCGTCAGGCCGGTCAAATCCGACTTGAAGACCGGCACCGGACGCTGCCGCAGGGCGCCGGCGATGTTGTATTCGTCGGTCTGGGCGCTAACCAGGGTCGAACTGGCCAGGAACAACACCGGGTCGGTTCCGACGACCGCCGCCGCAGGCATCAACTCGCCGCGTTCGGCGTATTGTTTCATGTGGAAGTCGCCGTGCTTGCCCTTGATGATTTGCGACCCGAGAATGTTTTTTCCCAAAACCTGTGAACGATAGGTGCCCAGATTGGTCCAGCCGGTATCGGGATCCTGGGTTACGAAAAACCCGGAGGTAACGAAGAAACGACCCCCGTCTTCGGGATAAAACCAGGGCGAGGGAAATTTGGTGATGTCGACATCGTCACCTTCGATAACGTTTTCCATGACCGCCGGATTATCCACGAATTCCGGTTCTATCAGATCCTGGGTGGTCAGCTTCATCCAGGTTCTGGAAAGTTCGCTCATCGACAGGTCGTGGTCCTGTTCCAGGGCGATGGCCAGGCGTCTTGGCGTCGTGAAGGCGCTGGTGAACACCGGGATATCGAAGTCTTTGACGTTTTCGTATAGAAGGGCCGGGCCTTTTTGCTCCTCGTTTACTTTCGAGACGTGGCAAAGTTCGAATTTCGAGTCGACTTCGGCCGTGATCCGCCGGAGTTCGCCGGCCTCTTCCAGGGCGGCTATGTAGCTTCTGATATCGTCAATCATTGTTTTTTCCCTTGTTTGTGATTTCTTGTGAAGGTTGCCGGAACGGTCAACTGGTCCTGATTCCGGCCATTACCGAAGACAGGATATGTTCCATTGGATTCTTGGCGCCGCCGCTTACGGGCTTGGATTTCTTGTTCGCCCAGACGGTCTCGGGCCGGGCCTGAAGGATAAAAATATTGCCGCCCACAGGCAGGTCGTTATCGACCGCCCATTCAATGTCCATGGGGCGTCCGTAGTGCTTTTCGATAGCCTTGCCCATGCGGGCCAGTTCGGTGATTTCCTCATCTACGATGGACTGCACATTCTGGCGTTCCGGCGGCAGTTCGGTCAGTACCGAACAATGGTTCTCGTGGTCGACCACATAGGCCATTTCTTTACGGGTAATGGTCCGTTCGACGGTATCCAGCGACACCTTGTTGACCATGAATACATCCGGTGTGACTTCGCCTGAAACCACGGCTTCGCCGAAACCGAAGCTGGAATTTATCAGGATCATCGAACGGTCGCCGGTTGTCGGGTTCAGGGTGAACATCACGCCGGCGGCGTAGGAGTTGGCCATTTTCTGAATGCCGACGCTGATGGCGACGTCACGGTGGTCGAAATTGTTACGGATGCGATAGGCGATGGCGCGCGCCGTAAACAGGCTTGAAAAACATTTTTTGGCGTTGCTCAGCACATCGTCGATACCGCGAACCCACAGGAACGTATCCTGTTGCCCGGCGAAGCTGGCGTCCGGTAAATCCTCGGCGGTGGCGCTTGAACGCACGGCGACCGGCGCCGCCGGCCGGTTGCAACTGTTCGACAGGTGCCGGTAAAGTTCGGCTATGGAATCTTCCAGTTCGACCGAAAACGGGGCATTTTCAATAAGCGCGCGGATGTTTGCGCTGGCTTTTTCCTGACCTTCAATATCGTCTTCGGTCAGGTCATCAAGCGACTGGTGAATAGTTTCGAAAATGCCGTTTTGTTCGATAAACTGCCGATATCCGGCGGTCGTTACGGCGAATCCCGGCGGCACCCTGACACCGGCGCCGATAAGTTCTCCGAGGGAAGCGCATTTGCCTCCGACCAGGGCTATTGATTGCTTGTTGCAGTCTTCGAAACGACAGACAAGGGGAAGGGTAACGGGCATGGGTTGTTCCTGCGTAGAGGACTTGCCGGGGCCGCCCTCTCGGGCCGCCCCGGCAGAGTCTGTTAGCCGATTATCTCGATCTCGCCGGTCGATCCGTTGACCCTGATCGACTGACCCGTCTTGACTACCTTGGTGGCGTGACCAGTGCCGACCACCGCCGGCACGCCATATTCACGGCAGACGATCGCGGCGTGGCTCATCACGCCGCCGACATCGGTGACGCAGGCCCTGATCTTGACGAAGGCCGGCGCCCATGACGGCGATGTGGTCGGCGCGACGAGGATTTCACCCTCCTTCAGATCGCCGATATCCTTCACCGTGCGGCACACCCGGGCCTTGCCCTCGACGGTGCCGGGGCTGCCGGCAAAGCCCTTGAAGGAGGATACGTCGCCACTTTTTCCGGCCTCGGCTACTTCGGCCCAGTTATCCAGCGAATCATTGGTGACGCCCCACAGAACCACGGTGAAGGGCTCCTGAATGACCTCGGGGACCGGGCCCAGGGCCGGCGGCGGCGACCATGCGCGGAATTTCTCCATGACCCCCTTGCGCCATTCGATTTCCGGCGGCCAGACTTTTGGCCCACGGGGCTTGACGCCGGTCGCCCAGGCGGTCACCAGGTCCCACAGGGCATCCTTGATCTCGCCGCGTTTGAGCAGCCAGATATCTTCGACATCTTCAATGAAGCCGTGATCCTTCATGATCGCGCCGACTTCGCGGATTTTGTTCCAGAACACCGAATGGAACCAGTGTTCCACATAGAACAAATGGTTCTCGACGTAGGGGAACACCGTTTTCGCCGTGCCCAGCAACTGGTCGAAGGCCTCGCGGTCTTCGTCGTTGTCGATCAGGTCACGATATTCCTTGGTGATGCGGTCGCGTTCCTGGCGAACTTTCTCCATCGGGCGGTCGATTGTCTGGCCCGCCGCGACCTTGTCGGCATAGGTGCAGATCGCCAAAAGCGGCACATCCAGGTCATCGTTCCAGGACCGGTCATGGTGATACCAGCCGGTGCCGGTCGAGACATGGAACCATGGATAGCGGGCCTTTTCAAAGGCCTCCAGCCATTGTTTGCCGTTATCGGTTTTCCCCAGTTCTTCCTTGATCGTGGCGAAGGAGGGATCGGATTTGATGGCCTCGACCAGGCCCAGTTCGACCGCTTTGCGGGCCAGATTCTTCAGTTCTTCATCGGGCTGATACATGATTACATCGATGCCCGAAATCATCTGGGTTACCCGTTGCAGCGGAATATCGGGCCATATTTTCTGGCAGTGTCCCATGAAGGTCACATAGGCGGCGTAACCGAGATTGAGAAACTCGAAGTGATATTGCCAGCACCGGATGCCCAGATCGATGACATCGTCATAGGCTTTCAGCAGATGATAGCCTTTCGATTCGCCGAGCCCCTCGGTGACCACGGCGATGTCCTCTAAAACCGGAAGGGGAGGAATTTCAACCGCTTCAAGTGTGGCGATGGTCGCCTTCATCTTGACTTCCCACTTGGCTTCCAGTTCGTTCCAGTTCTGGTAGTAGTGGCCGGCCCTTTCCATGAAGTCGGCGACGCGAGCGCCTATTTCGTCCGGGTCTTTTACCGGAACCGGCGAAATGTAGACGTAGCCGTTTTTCATGCGGTGATCGACACCCATCACCGGCGGGATCGAAAATATCCGGTGGCTGTATTGCGAAAGCGCCAGGAACCATGCTTCATCCCAGATCGTGTCGAATGGGTATAGCGGTTCCGGGTAGTGCAGCCCGTCGTAAAACCAGAATGTCTCTTCATCGTATTTCTGCCGTTCGGGGTCGTCGGTCACAAATTCGTACTGATACGGATACATGCGTTCCCAGCCCTCGGTGCCGGGTATCGTCTCCAGTTCACCTGGAACCGGGAATTTTCCTTTACTATTCGCCATATTACTGTCCTCCCCTGTTTGCGCGGACCGTCTTTTCCGCATTGAAACGGCGACCCCTTGGGCGGGGCCGTCTCAATAGTTCCTTGGCAATGACCGTGCCAACTGAAGCGATGTGGCCAGGAATGGCCCAAACGGCCACACAGGAAATAATCAGCAGCGATTTATCCGCATAATATCAAGGGGTATACGAGGCATATTAAAATGATACGAATTACCAGAATCCCAATGATGAATTTTCAGTATGTGGATAACTGTCCATTGTATTTAATCATTTCATCAAATTAAGTTGTGCAGTTTATGCCGTTATGTGATCATATAGTTAAACAGGGTGGGATTGGGATATGACCGATGACGGCGACACCGGCTTCACCACGCCGGTCGAACAGCAGGATGCCGTGCGGCTGGCGACCGGGCGGCTGGTCGGGGCGGATCATGTAGACGACATAAGCCAGCCGGATATCGGCGATCTTGCCTCGCGTCTGCGGTTTGCGCTCAAGGAAGGGCGCATCTGGCTCGACACCCAGCGGGTCGCCCTGATCCATTTATCGACCCTGAATTCGTTGCGCCGGGAACTCATCGATTCCCTCGGGACGGAAAAGGCGCGCGGTTTCCTGACCCGTATGGGATACGCCTCGGGGGCCCGCGACGCGGCACTGGCGCGCAAGATCAGGCCGCATCACTCGGTTCGGGAAACCTTTCTTGTCGGGCCGCAATTGCGCATCCTGCAAGGGGTCTCTGCGCCGGAACCGCTGGCCCTTGAAATAGATGTCTCGGCGGGCCGGTTTTACGGCGATTTTTCGTGGCCGGAATCCTTCGAGGCGGATTTTCATGCCAGCGCCTACGGGATATCCAAGACCCCCGTATGCTGGATGCAAATTGGTTATTTGTCAGGCTACGCCAGCGGTTTTCTGGGCAAGAACGTACTTTTCAAGGAGGTCGAATGCCGCGCCATGGGGGCCCATCGGTGCCGCATGGTCGGCAAGCCCGTCGAGGCCTGGCCGGAGGCCGGCCGGCATGGTATCGAGGAAGACCTGCGCGCCTTGCAGCCCGAGGATTTCGCTAACAGGTTCGAGCGCCGGGCGGTGGCTTCGCCGTCGGCCGCGAACAACGATTTTCGCCGCGACATGCCGGGGCTGTCGGCCGATCTGGTCGGCGCGTCCGCCGGTTTCGTGGCGACCTGCCATCTTATCCGCAAGGTCGCCGGGACCAACGCGACGACGCTTTTTTTCGGTGAAACCGGGGTCGGCAAGGAAAAGTTCGCCCGCACCCTGCACCGGGCCAGCAAACGCCGCGAAAAACCCTTCATTGCGGTCAACTGCGCGGCGATTCCGGAAACCCTTATCGAATCGGAATTGTTCGGCGTCGAAAAGGGGGCCTATACCGGGGCCGTGGCGTCGCGCCCCGGGCGTTTCGAGCGGGCCGATGGCGGAACGCTGTTTCTCGACGAGGTCCGGACCCTGTCCATGCCGGCCCAGATAAAACTGCTGCGGGCCATTCAGGAAAAGGAAATCGAGCGGGTCGGCGGCGTCAGGACGATTTCCATAGATGTCCGGATCATCGCCGCGACCAATGCCAACCTAAGGGAAGCCGTAGATGACGGGACTTTCCGCAATGACTTGCTGTTTCGGCTGAACGTCTTCCCGATTCATATTCCGCCGTTGCGGGAACGTCGGGATGACATCCCGTTGCTGATGGATCATTTCCTGCGCCGGTTTACGGTGATGCACGGCAAAAAGGTGACCGGGTTCACCGCCAGGGCCGTCGATGCGCTTTATGAATTCACCTACCCCGGCAACATCCGCGAACTGGAAAATATGATCGAACGGGCGGTTATCCTGACCGATGATGGGGAACCGGTGGATCTGGTGCATCTGTTCACGGCGGATGATGAAATACCTTCCAGGATGTTGAAACTTGATGGTTCCGGGGAACTGCGCGCCAACGAAGGGGGCCAGGGTGACCAGGATGAACCGGGCGGGAACCGGCTTCCGCTTATCGAAAGCCTGTTCGCCGGCGAGAAATCGCTCGACGACATGGAAGGCGAAATCCTTGTCAGGGCGGTAAAGCGCAGCAACGGCAACCTGTCGGCGGCGGCCCGGCTGCTGGGCATGACCAGGCCGCAACTGGCTTACCGTTTGAACAAGCGAAAAAATACGCAGGATTCCGGGTAACTTATTTTTCCAGTTGTTCGTTGATTACCTCGATCACCTCGCGGACCTGTATTGGCTTGGTCATGTACCGGGTAAATCCGGCGGCTACGCCTTTTTCGATATCGCGCCGGGTTGCCGCGGCGCTTAGCGCCAGCACCGGAATTTCTCTGGTTTCCTGGTAACTTTTAAGTTTTTTCAGGGCCTGGAAACCGTCCATGCCGGGCAGATTGATATCCAGAAATATAATATCCGGCCGTTTGGCGCGGGCCAGTTCGATGCCAAGTTCCGCAGTATGGGCGGAAATCAGGGTCAGTCCATCGATCCGCGAGGCGATCATTTCCATCAGCCGTAAATTAGATGGATTATCTTCTACATACAGCATCAGGCCCTTGAAGGTTCCCGTTCCGGCGGCCCTTGACGCCGGTTCACTGTCCGCCGAAGCCATGCCGGCGTAGGCCTGGACGCCATCCTGATCGTCCAACCCGACCGAACCGGGTATTTCAAACCAGAAGGTGCTGCCGATCCCTTCCCGGCTATCGACGCCGATCCGGCCCTGCATGGATTCCAGCAAATTCTTGCAAACCACCAGGCCGATGCCGGTGCCTTCTATTTCCGTGCTTTCGGCGCCGAGCCGGCTGAACGGTTTGAACAAATCGCCAAGCAGGTATTCCGCTATGCCGGCGCCGGTATCGATGACCGAAACCCGCCGCATTCCGGCGGCGCTGTCTTCCATGCGAACAGTTACCTTGCCGTTATCCCGATTGTACTTGATGGCGTTGGACAGCAGGTTGAGCAATACCTGTTTGATGCGGATGAAATCGGTATAAACAAAGGTGTTGTCGCTATCCGGATTATCGATAATAATTTCGATACCCTTCTTTTCCGCCATGTCGGCGACCAGTTCCAGGCATTCCTCGGCGACGGCTGAAATATCGATGCTTTCATAGCTGAAATCGACCCTGCCGGATTCGATTTTGGCCAGATCGAGAATGTCATTTATCAATTCAAGAAGGTGGCGACCGCCCTTCATGATCAAATCGACGCTGGATTTTTGGGTCCTGGTTAATGGTTCCTTGGGATTGAATTGCAGCAGTTGGCCGAAACCCAAAATGGCGTGCAGGGGGGTGCGCAGTTCATGGCTCATGGCGGAAAGAAAATCCGATTTTGCCCTGTTGGCCTTGTCGGCTTCTTCCTTGGCGTGCTGCAAGGCCGCCTCGGTTTCCTTGCGTTCGGTAATATCGCGCATGGTGGCGGCGATAAAAAGCTGACCGCCCAGTTTCCACGACGACAGGGACAAATCCAGCGGAAATTCCATTCCGTCCTTGCGCAGGCCGGATAATTCGACGGTCGTGCCGAGAATTCTTGGCTTGCCGCCGGCACAAAACCGCTGGAATCCTTCAAGATGGGCCTGGCGGAATTTTCCCGGCACCAGCATGGTTAGCGGCTTGCCGAGGATTTCCTGCTTCCGGTATCCGAAAATCCGCTCGGCGCTGGGATTCCAGGATAATACCAGGCCGAGAGAATTGGCCGATACGACCGCTTCGTTGGCCGAACGGGTGATCGAGCCGAACCGTTCCTCGCCAGAGCGCAGGCGCTGATACAGGCCCCTGAGGATGCGCGACCGTTCCGAGCGGGCGGTGATCGAACTGACCAGCCTGTCGGGATCGACCGGTTTGGCGATGAAATCCTCGCTGCCGGTGTGCGCCGCCTGCTTCAGGTTCGAAATATCATCATGGGCGCTTAGATACAGGATCGGGATTTGCAAATATGCATCGCCCATCTGGCGGATAACCGAGGCCAACTCGAAACCGCTACAGCCGGGCATTTCGATGTCCAGCACGATGACATCGGGGCCGAAACGGATCATTTCCTCGGTAGCCGTCAGCGGATCATTGACAATATTTACAACAATATCCGCCGCTTCCAGCACGACCCGGCAAAACCCGGCCAATTGTTCGTCATCATCGACTATCAGGACCCGGTATGGCGGTTTTTCGCGTTCTTCAATCAGCCGGGTGACCGTCTCTACCAGTCTGTTGATGTCGACCGGTTTAACGATGTATCCGTCCGATCCGCCACGGATGGCCTCCAGCCGGGCCTGAAAATCTTCCCGTACCGAAGTAAATACAACCGGACAGGTGAGCGCTTCCTGCTGGCGCAATTTGGTTACCGTGGTCAGCCCGGCGTCGCGGTCATCGGGGAAGATGATGTCCATGATTACCGCGTCGGGGCGGCTTTGCCGGATCGCCGGGCCTAATTCAGCTGGATGTTCCAGAACCCGCACCGTAAATCCAAAATTGCTCAGGAGCTGTTCCAGGACTTGGGATTGTTCGATATCGTCTTCGACCAGAATCAGGTTTCTCGATTTCCGGTTCGTATCGTTTCCGGCTGTCTCTTTAACGGCCCAGGCGATCTGTACCGGTTGGTTCAATGCCGAATTCATGCTCGATTCGGCCTGTTCGCGCATCAGCGACAGCAAATCATGAATATCGGCCAGTTCCCGCTGCGCCATGGCGTCGGCGTTTTCAAGCAGGGATTCACATGCCAGTTCAAGATTGCGCGCGGTGTGGCCCAGGTTGCCGAAGCCGTAGGTTCCCGCCGACCCGGCCAGTTTGTGGGCCAATGTCCGGACCGCATTCAGGGCTTCGATGCGGGCGTTCTTGTCGGAAGTTGTCTCTATCGGGGCCGCGGCTTCTTCCAGTTCCCGGATCTTGCCGGTCAGCCTGGACAAAAACTCCGCCGTCATGGCGATCAGTTTGTCTTGCGCCTCAGTGGACATATTCGCTTTTCATTATCATTCGCTATGGTAGAAATTAGAATATTTCTAAGCAACGGTCAATCGTAAGGGTCGGCGGCGTCACGCAGGCCATCGCCCAGGAAGTTGAAGGCGAGCACGGTGATTACCACCGGCAGCATCGGCAGCATCAACCAGGGATATAACGCGACGGCTTCGATGTTCTGCGCTTCGGCCAGCAGCACGCCCCAGCTTGTCACCGGCGGTCGCAGGCCGAGGCCCAGGAAGCTGAGCGCCGTTTCACCCAAAATCATTGACGGAATGGACAGCGTCGCCGAGGCGATCAGGTGGCTCATAAAATTAGGCAACAGGTGGCGGGCGATAATTCGTTTGGGCCGGGCCCCCATCAGGCGGGCCGCCATGCAGTAATCTTCCTCGCGCAGGGACAGCAGTTTCGAGCGCACGGCGCGGGCCAGCCCCGGCCAGTCAAGCAAGCCAAGGATAATGGTAATGCCGAAATAAATCAGGATAGGCGACCAGGTTACCGGCAACGCCGCCGACAGGGCCATCCACAGGGGCAATTCCGGCAACGAGCGGAGGATTTCGATTATCCGCTGGATAATATTATCCACCCAGCCGCCGAAATAACCCGCGACGCCGCCAATGCCGATGCCCAGAATGAAGCTGATGGCGATGCCGATCAGGCCGACGCTCAAGGATATCCGCCCGCCATAGATCAACCGGGAAGCCATGTCACGGCCCAGCCGGTCGGTGCCGAGCAGAAACATGGTGCCGCCCTTGGACGGGCATATGATATGAAAATCGGCCTTGAACAGGCCCCAGAATTCATATGGCGATCCCGAGCAGAAAAATCGTACCGGCATGACCTTGCTGCGGTCATCGGAATATTCCCGTTCCAGATTGTCCATATTCAATTTAAATTCGTAACCGTAGACGAATGGCCCGATGAATTTTCCGTTGTCGAACAGGTGCAGGGATTGCGGCGGCGCGAAGATATACTTGGAATTACGGTCATTCAGGTCATAGGGGGCGATCATTCCGGCAAACAATACCGCCAGATAGCTGACAGCCAGGACGATTCCCGCCGCTATGGCCAGTTTATGGCGGGCGAACCGCCACCACATCATCTGCCACTGCGATGCCATGTAAAGCCGTTCCAGGGCCGCCGACGGGGCGTCCATGGCTTCCGGGTCAAACGGTTCCCGGCAGACGTAATGTTGCAGCTTCTCGTTCATCTGGTTTTACCCCCGCCCATACGAATGCGCGGGTCAAGGAAGGCCAGCAGGACATCGGATACAAACATGCCGATCACCGTCAGCATGGCGATGAACATCAAAAACGAACCGGCCAGATACATGTCCTGGCTTTGCAGTGACGACAGCAGCATCGGCCCGGTGGTCGGCAGCGACATTACCGTCGAGACGATTACGGAACCGGAAATAACCTGCGGCAGCAGATTGCCGATATCGGCGATGAACGGGTTCAGGGCCATGCGCAGCGGATATTTGACCAGCAGCCGGCCGGGCCGCATACCCTTGGCGCGACCGGTGACGACATATTGTTTCTGCAATTCATCCAGCAGGTTGGCGCGCAGCCGCCGGATCATCCCCGCCGTGCCCGAAGTGCCGATCACGACCACCGGCACCCACAGGTGTTCGAGCACGCTCAGGGCCTTGTCCATGCTCCAGCCCTGATCCATGTAGCGGGGGGCCATCAGGCCGCCGATAGAGGTGCCGAAAACCGTATTGGCGACGTACAGCAAGATCAGCGCCAGCAGGAAATTAGGCGTCGCCAGACCCAGAAAGCCCAGAAACGACAGCCCGTGGTCACCCCAACTGTACTGGTGCGTCGCCGAATAGACGCCGATTGGAAATGACACCACATAGATAAAAATAATCGAGACGAAATTGAGCACCAGGGACAGGAACATGCGTTCGCCGATGACTTCCCTGACCGGCAGGTTATATTCGAAGGAATAGCCCAGATTGCCATGCATCAGGCCGTTGACCCAGAAAAAATACTGGTTGGTCATCGACCGGTCGAGCCCGTACTGGACCCTCAGGAATTCGATTTTTTCCGGGCTGACCCGTTCCCCCTGACTTTCCAGTTCGGTAATATAGGATGTCAGGTAGTCGCCCGGCGGCAACTGGATAATGATGAATACCAGGACACTGATCGCCGCCATCGTCACGACCATGGTCGCCAGCCGCTTCAGCAGGTAGGATGACATTACTTGTCCTTACCGTTGGAACCGCCCTCGAACCAGAATGTATCGGGTCGGTATATGCCGAAGTGGGCGCCGGGGTTCCAGTTGTATATGCCTTGCACCGGAACATTATGCAGGCGGTTGCTGACCACCACCGGCTGCGGCACGCCGGCGATAATGCCTATCGAGAATATCCGGTCGGCGTGAATATCCAGCATCTTGCGCCAGATTTCGCCGCGTTTTTCCTTCGACGCGGCATTGCGCCAGTCGTCGTTAAGCTTCAGCAGTTCGTCGGCGACCGCCATATCCGGTTTCTCGCCGCCCTTGCCCGAGGTTTCGTAGTAATTGCCCCAACTGGACCATTGCAGTTGTTGCTGGCTGGTCGGGGCCAGTTCGTCGGGGGCCCAATCGGCGGTCGGCACGGCGTTTTCCAGACCCGACCACACGGACATCTGCGTTTGCCCGGCGAAGATGCGGTTACGCAGGTTTTCCCGCTGCAACGGCTTGACGAACATCTTGACGCCGATCTTCAGCCAGTCATCCTTGATCAGTTCCAGAATATCCGTTTGTTCGCTGTCTTCGCCCGCCGTTTCGACGATGATTTCCAGCCGTCGCCCATCGGCCAACAGGCGCACGCCCTGATCGTCGCGCTTGTTCAGGCCAAGCCCGTCGAGCAGCTTGGCCGCCCCGTCCAGGTCATAAGTGGCCCATTTGGTCCGATATTCTTCCTTGTAAAACGGGCTGCCGGCCAGCACCGTATTGTTGCTTTCGGTGCCAAGACCGAAATAGACCGTCTGGTTGATATCTTCGCGGTTGATCGCCAACGACAGGGCGCGCCGGAAATCGGCCTTGCGGAACAGGGCGCGCCAGACCGGGTCCTTGATGGTCAAATTGGGAAACAGCGCGATTTTGGCGCCCTTGGCCGGCCGCCACCGCCGGACCGTGTAGCCGTTGCGCTTTTCCCCCTGTTTGACGAAGGTATAATTATTGAATTGCAGGTAGCGGGCCTGCAAATCGGTTTCGCCGCTGCCGGTCTTGGCCGGGATCAGCTTGTTGTTGGCGATGGTCATTACCAGTTGGTCGATATAGGGCAACTGCCGTCCATTGCCATCGATCCGGTGGAAATACGGATTGCGCTTGAAGATGAAACGTTCCGACGGTTTCTTGGTGGTGTTCACCCAGGGTTGCAGGGTCGGCATTTTGATATTTTCGTTCTTGTACTGGTGATCTTTCTTGAAGTGCAGCGCCACCCAGTTCCGCTGCCCGCTGGCCTTGACCATCGCCGCCAGTTTATCGGCCTTGACGTATCTGGCGTGGTACTTTTTCAGATAGTGGGCCGGGCGATAGATATACAGCGGCCTGGCCCCGGCCAGGGCGGCCAGGAAAAACGGGTTGGGTTTCGACCAGCTATAGCGGATCGTCGTCTCGTCGATGAATTCCACTTTCGGGGCCTCGCCATCGACCAGCAGTATCCGCGGCGGTCCGGACGGCGACAATTCCTTGTTGTTGACGATATCTTCCCAGTAGTAGCGAAAGTCTTCCGAGGTAAACGGCTTGCCGTCGGACCATTTGTGCCCCTTGCGCAGGCGGAAAGTGAAGATACGGCCATCTTCGACATCGACGGACTTGGCGATATCCGGCTTCAGATTGAAGCTGGTATCGAAGCCGACAAGCCGGGCGTAGCCGTAAACGACGGCCATGCGCACATCCTTGACCCGGCCCATAAGCATTCGCAAATCGCCGCCCTGGACGCCCAGCGTCAATTTTTTACCGTCGCCATCGAACACGATTGGCTCTTGCGGAATTCGCTCGCCGACCGGCGGCAATTCGCCCGCTTTAACGGCCTTGGCGAAATAGGGTGTTTCGGTCATTTCCAGGGCCCCGGCGGGGGAACCGATGGCGCTTGCGGCATACGCCAAAACGACCAGGCCGATAACGGCGCACAGATTTCCCGGATAGCTTTCGAATTGGCGAATCGTCATTTTTTTCAAAATCTCCAATTATCCAAGGTGGCGGCGTTCAGGGCTCCCCGTGCGCCCGCACCAGATGTTCATCACCAACTTCTATCAGGCCGGCGCGTCGGCCTCTAGAATAAAACGGTTCCGGCCAGGCTTCCGGAATCGACGCCTTGCCTTCCATCAGCGCGGTAAAATCCAGCGGTCGGTCCGGGTCCGGATAGGGCACGGCGGAAATCAGCGCTTTGGTATAGGGGTGAACCGGGTTGGCGAACAGCGCTTCCCTGGGGGCGATTTCGACCAGTCTGCCGGCACACATTACGGCGATCCGGTCGGCGACATAATCGACCACCGCCAGATTATGCGATATGAACAGGTAGGTCAGGCCCAGCTTTTCTTGCAGGTCCTTCAACAGATTCAGGACCTGGGCCTGAATCGAAACATCAAGCGCCGATACCGGTTCATCGCAGATCAGCAGTTCGGGTTTCAGCGCCAGGGCCCTGGCGATGCCGATACGCTGCCGCTGGCCACCGGAAAAGCTGTGCGGGTAGCGGCTGCAATGCAGCGGATCAAGGCCGACCATTTTCATTAACTGGGCGACCATTTCGGAGCGCAGGGCGGCGTCGCCGATATGGTGAATTTCCAGCGGTTCATTGAGTATATCGAAAACCGTCATGCGCGGATTCAAGGAACTGAACGGGTCCTGAAAGACATACTGGATCTTGCCGCGCAGCTTTTCCAGTTGCCGCTCGCCCAGTTTTAGAATATCGACCTGTTCGCCGTGGTCATTAAAAATAACCTCGCCCTGATCGGGCTCGATGGCCCGCATGATGATCTTGCTTAGAGTCGACTTGCCGCTGCCGCTTTCACCGACCAGACCCAGACATTCGCCGCGCCGGATATGCAGGGAGACATCGTCGACCGCCTTCACCGTGGTTACCGAAGAGCCGAAAAATCCGCTGCTCTTGCGGGTTGTAAAATCTTTTGAAATGGACTTTACGTCCAGCAGCGGCAGCCGGGAATCCGATTCATGGAAAGCGATCATATCACCGGTCAGATCGCCAAGCTGGGTCTTGATTTTTCGCAGCGGCTGCAGGCGTTCGCCGGGCTTCATATCGAAATGGGGAATGGTGTTGAACAGCCCCTTCAGGTAGGGGTGCTTCGGATGGCGGAATATGTCGTCGATGGTTCCGGCTTCCATGACCTTGCCGCGAAAGACCACGATGACTTCATCGGCGACATTGGCGACGACCCCCAGGTCATGGGTAATAAGCAAAACGGCCATTCCCAGTTCGGCCTGCAAATCCTTGATTAATTTAAGTATTTGCGCCTGGATGGTGACATCAAGCGCGGTGCTGGGTTCATCGGCTATCAACAATGACGGGCCGCAAATAAGCGCCATGGCGATCATCGCCCGCTGCCGCAGGCCACCGGAAAGTTCGAACGGATAAGTATTGTAGGCGGTCTCGGGATCGGGAAATCCGGTCAGCTCGAGCATCCGGACGGTCTTTTCGCGAACGACTTTTCGCCCGACCGAATGGTGTATGCAAAGCGCTTCGCCGATCTGGTCGCCGATGGTGTGCAGCGGCGACAGGGATGTCATCGGTTCCTGGAAAATAATCGATATGCGGTTCCCCCGCAACGCCTGATAGGTCCGGCTTTCCGGGTCGACAGCCGTCAGGTCGTATATCTTGCCGGTCTCTCCGTATTCCTGCTGGCGCAGGGAATCATCGAACATGATGCGCCCGCCGGTTATTTTCGCGGTGCGCGGTAAAATCCCCATGATTGCCTGCGATGTTACCGATTTACCGGACCCGGATTCACCGACGATAGCCACCGTCTTGCCGGCCGGAACCCGGAAGGAAATACCATCGACCACACGTACCGTACCGGTCTGGGTGGTAAATTCGATTTCCAGGTTTTCGACTCTCAGGATATCGCTCATGGTCTTTACAATGTCTCTTCCTTGAAAACATCGGCGGCGTCCAGCCAACGGGCCGCCGGATGGTCGCCGATGGTGCCCAGAAGCCGCTCCAGGAACCGCCAGCCATCGTCATCGTGGTCCAGATGATGGGTCAATATGCCGGTCGGTTCGTCACTGTCAACCCGGCCCCGGCGGCGCGACGAAAGGTGATCGGTAATTGCCTGCACGGCCGCTCCGGCACCAATGAAATGACGGCCCCCAGCGCGGCTTTGGATTATATCGACATGGCAGTTGACGGCAAGCAGGCCCGGTGCCGGGTTGGGTTCGGGCCGGGCCTTGAAAGTCGATATCGCGGCGATCCCCAGTTTCGGCAGGATTTCCACGAAACGAGGGTCGATGCGGTTCCAGGGCGGCACGAACACGGGCCGGCAGGACCGCCACCCGGACAGGATTTTCCGGCCTTCGCTTATTTCTGCTTCTGCCTGTCCTGAATCACGAGCGCCGCCGAATTCGGATTTCTTGCCGCCTTCGGGCTGGTGGTTCAGGTGGGCGAAACCATGTTGCAGGACGCCGACCCCTTCGGCGGCGTCGAGGCGATCACGTAAAGCGGTTTCGGCCCGGGCCGGAATGACCGCCAGGGCGAGTGGGGTCCGGGTGCTTGCGCCGATCTCGAGCATGGTTTCCAGGGCGTCGGTCACCCCGACCGCGTCGTCATCGCGCCACCAAAGCGTCGCACACCGTCCCGCCGCCCGCCAGGCATCGAGTTCATCGGCAAGACCTTCCCAGCCGACCCGGCGCGTCTCCTCGCTCATGCCTTCAGTTCCGCGATTATCCGCGCCGTCGTCGTCGCCCCGGTAAAATCCATGTCGGCTATGGAAGCCGGTTTCGTTTCCGCCATTTCATCGATTGAACGGGCCAGAAGTTCCGGTGTCAACCGGTGGTGTTCGATCAGCCTAAGCAGTCCCCGTCGCTGCATTAATTCGGCCCGGAAACACTGTTCGCTTTCGTCGGATTCGGCGTACGGTGCGATGATTGCGCTGGCGTGCGCCTGCAACACGTCGATGATCGTGTTATAGCCCCCCTGGGAAACGGAAACGGCGCAGTTTGCCAGCAAGGTCGGAAAATCAGTCCGGTTGCGTTCGATAATAACGCCATCCGGCGCGGTCTCCCGAAAGCGGCGATAATCCGTCTCTTCCAGGTTCGAACCGCACAAGAATCGCCAGGTGCGGCGCCCGGCTTTGGCCATACGGAATGCCTCAAGAGCCACTTCAATCAGCGGTTTTCCGACCGCCCCGCCACCCATGGAGACGATTACTTCGCCGCTTCCGGCGGTGCTTGCGGCGGCGGGTCTTGGCGCCGCCACGTAACCGGTATAGCGGATCAGGTGTTTGATGGCGTCAAATTCGGGAAAGGTCATGTCGAACGTGGCCACCGACGGGTCGCCGTGAACCAGCACCAGATCGAACCATTGATTGGCCAGTTGCGCCATTTCGGCGTTGCGTTCCAGCTTGGTCTTCCGGACCAGGATATCGCGTACCGAAGAGACGATCCGGGGTCGTGGCGCGGTCGCGTGGGCGGCTTCGAGCAGGGGGATCAGTTCGAAGCGGAATTGCCGCCGCCCGAAGGGAAACATTTCCAGCATCAGCAGGTCCGGGCGGAACCAGGCGAAGATATCCAGAAGTTTCTGTTTGCGCCGCTCCCGCCAGGCCTCGTCTATGGGGTTGTCCTGCGCGTCGAGCAGCACCTTGAAGGTGCCGTCGGTGGCCCGCACCGGCGGCAAACTGATTACCTGGGCCGATCCGAAATCAACATCGGGGACGGCGACGCCGCCGATCACCACACCGACCCGCAGTCCCTCCGCCGTCATTGCCCGAACGATCACCGCGGCCCGCCTGACATGGCCGATGCCCAGCAGGTGCTGGACATAGAACATCACACGCTTCGGGCTTGTCGCTGACATCATTTTCCGGTGACCCCCAGGGGAATGTTTAAACGGTCTATGGCGGGATTGCCATGGCTATCGATGATAAAACCGTGGGCCATGCCATCGCGCAGTTTTTGCACCGGGTCGCCGGTCATGTCCCAGCCGCTGGCCATTGCATACAAGGCCCGGATAACCCCCTTGTGGGTGACCGCCACGGTCGATTCGGACAATTCGCCCAACCATTCGCCCAGACGGCCCTGAATGTCGCGCGGACTTTCGCCGCCGGGGGGGCGAAAGTCCAGCCCCCGTCTTTCGTTTTCGGCCATTTCCAGACCCAATTCGGCGCGCAGGCCGGCGATGGTCCGGCCTTCCCAGTCGCCCCAGTTCATTTCCGTCAGGCGGGCGACCCTGCGGGTCGGCGCCAGCCCCATGATCCGGGCCGTTTCAATGGCCCGGATCAGGGGGCTGGAAAGCCGTTCGTAAGTCATGAATTCCGGTTCCAGACGCCAGCCGCCGACGATCTTCCGCCCGGTCGGGCTGAGCGCAATATCGGAACGTCCCTGTATCTTCTTGCCGGCGTTCCAGGCGGTCGGGCCATGGCGCAGGACGACCAGCCGGATCATGCCGGAAACCTTTTCATCATCGTTTCGATGGCCCCGTTCAAGGCCGCCGCGGCCCGTTTCAGGCCATGTTTTTCGAGGGTATGTTTTTGTGCTGCTTGGGCCATGGCCAGACGCCGGGGGCGGTCGGTCAGCAGTTCCGACACGGCGGCGGCGAAAGCCGGGGCATCGCCGGCGGGAACCAGCAGGCCGCCCTGACCGGGCGCGACGACGCCGGCGACCCCGCCGGAATTCCCGGCCACCACCGGCAGCGCCGCCGCCTGGGCTTCCAGCAGGGCCATGCCGTAGGCTTCCTTGATGGCCGGCCAGACATAGATATCGGCGGCGGCGAAGATAGCGGGCAGGTCCTGGTGCCGGCGCAGGCCCAGCCAGGCGATGCGGTCGGAAACTTTTGAAAAGGCGGACCTGACGGCTTCGCCGGCGGCGCCGTCGCCAACCACAACCATGCACCACGGGAAATCGGCCAGGATATCCAGCGCATCGGCCAGCAGGCGATATGATTGCAGCTTTTGATCGTCGCGCATCATCGCCGCGGTCACCAGCCATGGGACTTCCGGATCGAAACCGGTTTCCCGGGCCAGGCGATGGCGGTGCGCCGCACGATTATCGGTCGCCAGGGCGAAAGGAGCGGTATCGATGAACGGCTTCATGGCGACCAGCCGGTCGGGACTTTTCAGCAGCGGCAGCAGGCAGCCGTTATCCGAATCGTTGAGGCTGATGACCATATCGGCGGCGGCGATTGTTTCGGCGGATTTGGTGTATCCAATATCCCAGGGCCCGCCGGTCTGTTTCGGCGCATGCGATGCCTCGGCAACTATATAGGGTATTTTCAAGGCCCTGGCGACGGCTGGTCCGATCCAGTCGGGGGCCTTGTGATAAAGGTGATAGGTAAACCATATTTGCGGTCGCCGCGGCGGCGGTCGGGCCAGGTAGCGATCCGTCAGCCGCCCCGCCAGCCGTGCGCCGATATCGCGCACCCTGGCCTGTCGCGCCGGATCACCCCGGTCATACGAACGATAGACAGAAGCCAGTTCGACATCATGGCCGGCCAGGCCCAGCGCCTGCATCAACAACCGGCCCATGCGCCGGTCGCCGGACGGTGAGGGGTGCGACGGCGGTTTCAGGGGGGCGTAGAAAGCCACACGCATTAATTGTTCTCCGCGAATTTTTTGGCCAGCTGGGCGATGCCGCGATCCAGGCCGAAACGGTGGCGGACGTTTTCCATCCCAGCCTCGCCAAGCCGCCGCCTGAGACCGGCGTCGACGATCAGGTTGCGGATTTCCCCGGCCAGGACCGACGCGTCATCGGGCGCCGTCAGGCGTCCGGTTACATTGTCCTCGATCAATTCCGGAATAGCCGAAACCCGCGTCGATAGACAGGCCAGGCCCTGGCTCTGGGCTTCCATCAGGACATTGGGCAGGCCATCGCGGTCGCCGTCCCCGGAAATCCGGCTGTTAAGGATAAAGATATCGGCCCGGCGGTATTGCCGCAGCACTTCGGCCTGGGATTGCCCGCCCATCCAGACTACCCGGTCGCCGATGCCGTCCCGGTCGGCCTGGCGTTTCAGGTCCGGCAACTGCGGGCCGTCGCCGATGTGGATCAGGCCCCAGTGCAGGTCCGGCGGCAGCTGCCTCAGGGCGGCGAGCAGCCCCCGGTAGCCTTTTTTATCGACGGCGCGGCCAACCGAAAGCAGGATCACCGGATCATCGGCCCGCTTGCCGTCGCGGTCCGACCCGGATCGCTCCGGCTTCGGAAAACGATCGAAATCGAGGCCGTGATAGACCAGTTCCACCCGCCCCGGATCGACCGCCAGCCCTTTCAGATGATCGACATTGGCCCGGGTGCAGCTGACCAGCCAGTCGCAATCGGCCAGCTTTTCCTTCTTTTCCCATTCGGCCAGGGTCCAGATGTCCTTGGCGTGGGCCGAACACGACCATGGCAGACCCAATATCGTCGCGCCATAGCGGGCGACCGAGCCCGGCGTATGCAGAAAATGGGCGTGGATACGGTCCACTTCCGGAGCCACTTCGTGGGCCAGCACCAGGGCCTGACCGAAACGGCGAATTCGGTTGGGCGTGGGGTCGCGGCGCCAGTCACGCAGCCAGATGGTGCGGGCGCGGCGGTAGCCCGGCAGCCGGTGCACGGCGCGCCAGGCGCGGTACAGGCGCAGCGGTTCCCGGTACAGATATTCCGGCAGATAGTTTGGTTTGGCGCGGATTTCGTCGTGCACCGGGTGGCGCTTCGATGATGTCGGGTGGCGCAGGGAATACAGGCGGATATCGACGCCCAGGCGTTCCAGGGCGAAAATTTCCTGGGCGATGAAGGTCTCCGACAGTCGGGGATAGCCCTTCACGACGAATGCCACGACGGGGGCCATGGAATCAGAGCTTACCGGAAACGACCGTCAAATCCGGTTTGTTCAGTTTGTCCGCCGCCAGCCATGAATCGACCATGCCGTTGATCACCGACAGGCCGTCGAGAATGCCGGGCAGCCGAACCGCCGAAGGCAGGGGCTGGTTGGGCAGGAAGCGCAGCGCATCGGCCATCATGACCGGCGAGCGCTCGCCGTCGGCGACCAGCATTTTGACCAGGCCCAGTTGTTCGGCCCGCTTGGCGCGGATGTATTGTTCCAGCCTGGGCACCGTGCGGGGCACGATCAGGCCGCGTTTGTCGAACGACAGGATTTCACAGAAGTTGTTGTAGCCGCCCATGGAAACGATGCCCATGGCCTGACTGACCAGGCTTTCGACATTGGTTTCAAAGGTAATGAAATCGACCTTGTCCAGCCGGCTTACCCGGTCGATAAATTCCGCTTGCTGGCTGGAGCGCATGAAGGGTCCCAGCAGCAACAGCGAAGGATGGGGAATATCCGGGTCGTGTTCGTAGGCCCGGATGACCCAGTCGACCAGCACGTCGCCATCGCCGCCGCCGCCGGTATTAATCAGGATGTATGGTTCGTTATTAAAGAAAGCCGGCTGGTTGATGGGTGTGGTCTGGTTCCATGTGCGCCGCAGATATCCCGTGTAGACTGATTTTTCCCGCACCGAATCCGGTATCGGCAGTCTTTCAAACTGGTCATACAATTCCGGCAAGCCATAGATCCAGATATGATCGTACAAATCCTCGAGGGCCGGGTAGACGCCCTTGCGGCGCCATTCCGCGTCCAGCATGTCCGGGTCGTCCATAACATCCCTGAGTCCGAGCACCAGCGGCGTGCCGCGTTCCTTGAGCATGGTCAGGGTATCCCTGACCTCGCCGCGCAGGCCCAGCGGTTCCTTGTCGACCACGAACACATCGGGGTTGAAGACGTCCGCCGTGTGCTGAATGATCGAGGCCCGCATGGCCATTACATCGTCGATGTTCATATCAAGCTTGAGCGATGAATAGTCACCATGGCGCAGCTTGATGACGCCCGGGATGCGCACGAAGTCGACCCGTTCGCGGAAACCGAAACTGCCGATAATGGGTGATCCCGACAGGATCAGGATGGACAGGTCTTCACGGTGATCGACCAGGGAATGGGCGATCGTCCGGCATCGCCGCAAGTGGCCCAGCCCGAACGAATCGTGGCTGTAAATCAGCATTCTCGGGCGCGAGTTCCTCACCGCTGCATCCTCGTTTATATTCCGTTCCGGTCGTTTTAGTGTCGGCCAATCGGAATCGTCATGAGATGAATATTCGCCGGACCAGGGCCAGCATGGATTGAACGGACGGTTAAGGCAACAGATAATGCCGCCGGACGCCGGAATCGGGGATGCCTTGGGGGAAGGTAGAAATTTGCCGGATAGTTTCGAAATAATCCGCTTCGGCGAGAGAGAAATCACAAGGCGCGATGTCAATCTAAATCACACTAACCTTACAACAAGCTTAAATACGGCAATATTTATTTGTAAAAACCGAAGATTGTTTATTGGACACAAAACCCTGCAATTGGTAATTTTTGATATTCGAATCTACATTCGGGGGTGAGCTGGGTGGACGGCAAGTTACAGGTCGTTATTCTTTGCGATACGCCAAGCGATGCGATCGGCTTGCGGGCCGAATTGTATCGTGGCGGTTTCGATGTCTCTTCGCAATGGGCGGAAAATCCCGATACGTTCCGGAAATCGCTGGAGAAGAGCACCGTCGATCTGGTTCTCTGCGACAGCCACCTAAGCCAGTTCAGCGTCGTCGAGGCGCGCCAGGAACTGGGTTCTTACGACCCCGACATACCATTCATCGTGGTCACCGGGCCGCTGTCCAGCGATGCCAGACGGGTCGCGACGCATTTTAAGGCCGGCATCGACGATCTGGTCGAATGGGGCAATCCCGATCAACTGACCCCCGCCGTCGAACGTGAACTGAACAAGGCGCAGGAACGCCGGCGCCAGCGACTGGCCGATGCCGAGCTTCGCCACCGGGCCAGTTACGACACTTTGACCAGCCTGCCCAACCGGACCCTGATGTTCGACCGGCTGACCCAATCCATGAAACACGCCAAGCGGGACGATAAACATGTCATTCTAATGTTTCTCGACCTTGATTACTTCAAGTGGGTCAATGATTCCCTCGGTCATCTGGCCGGCGACGAGTTGCTGCGGATTGTGTCTCGGCGGATTAACAAGTGTCTGCGGGAATCGGACACTGCGGCGCGCATTGGCGGTGACGAATTCGCGATTATCCTGGACGGTGTCGATAGCCGGACCACCGCCGACATTGTCGCCGGCAAACTGCTTAAATCCCTGTCCCGCCCGTATGTCCTGAATAATCAGGAAGCCAATATTACCGCCAGCATCGGCATTGCGATTTTCCCGCAGGACGGGGAAGAGGCCGAGGCTCTCCTCAACAAGGCCGACAAGGCGATGTATTACGCCAAGAGCAAGGGGCGGAACGCCTACAAATTTCATTCCTCGAACGAATCCGTCAAGGTCGGCGAAGGCGTCGTCGTTCCATTTTCCCGGCAGGACGGCAGGCATGCCCCGAACGGGCATGCCGGGGTCATGCAAACCCTGCGTGACTGGCCGGTGTCGGCCAAGATCAGCATGGGGGTGGCGGCCGCCATAATCGGCCTGGCCGTGGCCACCGGAATGCTCTCGCCGTTACTCGACGGCCGGGACCTGCGCATGGCCCAGGAAAAAGACGCGGAATCGCTGAGCGATTTCGAGACTGCTTCCGGACCGGATGAGGAACCGGCCACCGATGCGGCCCCGAAACCCGCCCCGGCCAATTAAAGAATATTTTCCCCGTCGCCCGCCGCGGTTTGTCATGTGTGTTAAAAATGTCACGCCCAGATTAAAATCTGTGGCATAAATGGACCATATGATTGACGCGCCCAGGCTAACCCCATAAAAATACTGACACTTGAATGTGAGTGGGGGGTTGCGGCTTATTTGCAATTCCTGATCCTGAAAATCAAACGCTAAAATAGAGGGTTCAATATAATGAGTAAATTTCGTCTTATGCTTCTGAGCACCGCTGCCGCCGGTCTGGTCAGCCTTGCCGTTTCGCCCGCTTCGGCCGGTGAAGTCACGAAGACCCTGGCGGTCAGTGGCCACATCAACCGCGCCATGATCGTTACCGACAACGGTGAAAACACCACCGTCGCGCTGGTCGATAACAACAACACCGGTGAGTCGCGTTTCCGCCTCGTCGGTAAGGCCAAATCCGAATCGCTGACCTTCGGTACGCTGATTGAACTCGGCGCCGCCGCCAACAGGAACGTCGGCTCCCACGCTGCCGACAGCACCAAGATCCGGATTCGTCACTCCCGGCTCAGCGTTTCCAACAACATGGGTACGTTGTACATGGGTCAGACTTGGGCCGCCGACTGGCTGTCCACTTCCAACTATCTTGGCAACACCGGCGCCGCCGGCTTCTACGACGGCCACACGATTGGCGGCGAAGAACTGCGTATCACGGGTGACACCACCCCCGTTTCCAGCGGCGTCACCGTCAACACGGTTACCGCCAACTACACCCACTATCGTAGTAACCTGGTCAAATACGTGACGCCGGATATGAACGGCTTCAAGGCCGAAGTCAGCTATTCCACCGGCAATCACGGTGCCGCCAGCCTCCGTTACTCCGGCGACTTCGACGGTACCAAAGTTGTGGCTACCGCCGCCGTGGGTTCGAATGCCAGTGGATCGTTTGAATCGAATGCGGGTGGTTCCATCGCCGTCGCTCTGCCGGGTGGCCTGAACGCCTCCCTGGCCTATTCCGAGGCCCAGATTGATACCAAATATGGCGCCAACGCCGCACTCAAGGACCCCAGCATGTTCGGTGCTTCCGTCGGCTATTCCATGGGCGCCAACGGTATCACGCTTTGGTACCAGGATAACAACGATGTCGGCGGTACTGCGGGTAGTGACTCTCAGTCTGTCGCCCTGGTTGTTGCCCACAGCCTGAAGGACTACGGTGCTTCCGTCTACGGTGGTATTGAAAATGTCAGTTACGACACCGCTACCACCAATTATGACGATCTGACCGCCGGTTGGGTTGGCGTCAAGGTAACCTTCTAAGGAAGGCATCGTGACAAATATGACGGTGAGGTGCCCGAATGTATAGATTTCTGACCATGGTTCTGGTTGTGATATCGGTTACATTGGGCGCGTGCGAAAGGCCCCGCCCGTTCAATCCGAACAAGACGGAGCCCGGCTTAATCACCGGCAAAAGTGGAGAACTGATTATCTACAAATCCACGACGCGGAGGCGTTGAACGGTTTTCCACTGAATGCAGAATGAAAACCCCCGATCGTGGCGACGCGATCGGGGGTTTTTTCATCTTTTCCCGGTCAACGCCCGGAAATATAAGGCTGAATCCCTATATTAAGCTTTATTTATTCATCCATATACTATATCTTGAATGAGTACTGAGTTCGCTTTTTTAGGGTTCCGCTCCCATAAGAAACGGTTCATTTAGAGAGGATTAATTAGATGAACAATTTACGTAAAATGCTTTTAGGCACGGTCGCGATGGGTCTGCTTGGCAGCGTTGGTTTTCCGGCTTTT
>VAPL010066598.1_pt1 | contig 35108 bp, 42 predicted proteins | sample 3395061 | NCBI WGS metagenome assembly VAPL01 (sample SAMN08290444, study PRJNA428436) | hydrothermal vent metagenome | isolation source: Deep-sea hydrothermal vent chimney 2 | place: Pacific Ocean: Juan De Fuca Ridge | depth 2182 m m | reverse complement strand
GATAAACTACCCTTTACCTTCACAGTAGCAGAATTATTTTGACCTATAGTACTAGCTGAATTATCAGTATCCCACTCTGTTGGAATATCTGCTGGACAACATAAATCACTGCATGTAATTCCCATAATTGTAGAGTTCCCACAAGCATCGTGGGAAATTACCTGTTTATCTCCACAGCCAGTAGAAATAAATACAGCAGTATTAATGTGTCTTTCAGGAAAATCAACAGGGTTGACTACTTTTCCATTTCCGGTAACAGACCAAGTAATTGGACAATTCCCCATGGCACTTATTGGGATTGATTTAGCATCAGATTCACTATGGTGTAAATCTGTCCCAGTAAAACAAGATCCAGTAAAAATATCACCATAATCCATAGGGTCTCTTTTGCAGCATCCACAATCTACTTTTTTAATATCCGAAGTCTTACCACAGGAATCTGTTACTTGATAAAAAGTTGTACCACAAATAGGATCAGAAGCCCTGAATTCAATATATTTAGAGTTCGCATACTCTGGATTTTGGTGACTTGTATCTTTTAATTCATATTGTTTTGTATCATCATTCCAGACTTCTTTATTTTCATCAATCCACCCTGCGGGGTAAATAGAAATATTTCCTACAAATTCTCCACTGGTATCTGTTTGTCCTGTAACATCTTCCCCAGAAGAACTCATAAAATTTACACTATATGGAGCGCATCCTCCAATATAGACCTTTTGTCTTTCTCCTGAACTTATATAAACATCAGGAGGATTTATTAAATGGTATTTTAATTTGTCACAACACTCTTCACAATTAAAACAAAGATTAACATTGCATCTTTTAGTGGTTATCTCATAAGTGGTGATACATTTTTCTTGACAAGCGGCTACTACCCCTTTTTCTTCCATCAAAGTATGATTTTTAGGCATAAAAGCAGATAAGTCGGCTACTCCTGTAGAATTAGTCTTCCGTGCCCATACTCCTAAATCTGGGGCATTAAAAACAATATCAGAAGATCCATTTTTAATTTCAAGATATGTTGCATATACTTTTCCAGGGGGAGCTGATTTATCAATAGTTCCAGAATCTAAATAGCATAAAGAATCAAAAGAAGAATTACTGCCTGGGCTAATTATGGTTAAAGAAGAAATTGGAGAAACTTCCTGAACAGAGGGGGGAATTTCCCCTGGTTTTAGGAAGTTTGAGGAAGTAGGAGAAGTAGGAGAATTTATAGAATTTCCTTGTAGTGCAATTAAATCAGTTAAGACATTTCTTGGGCCAACAGTTGATATTTCACAATTAATTCCAGAAAATATAACAGGAGAACTATGTTTTGAAATGTAAATCAAATATCTTTTATTTGGACAAGGGGACGCATACTCTGAAGATTTTCTTGAACTATCCTCTAAAAATTTAGCTTCTAAGGAAGAACAAGTGTCTTGTCCAGATGTTGACTTACAGGATTTACTGAAAGTTATATTGTGAGTGGTATGTGCCATTCTATTTTAGGTTATTTTAGATAATTTATATTTTTTGAAACTGTATGTCCGCAAGCATCAGTTACACATATTGTAAATGTAAATTCAGAGTTACTTCCGATATGGTCAAATACTGTCATAGTATTAGAATTTCCATATGTAATTTCTTGTTTAAAATCTATTTGATATTTAACTCCCATATTTCCACAAAAATACCAATTAAAAGGGGGAATTCCTGTAGCATAAATTTGGTAATCATTATTTGGACGTACCAAAATAGGGACATTAACAGAAACAGGATGACTATCACAATCACTGGCTAAGTTTATGTATAATTCTCCAGAATTTCCACAATAATCAATTAAGACAACATCGTTAGTTCCAATGCCTTCTGCTTCAACAGTAAGGTCGCACTGAAGTCCCATATTCGGTAAAAAAAATACAGTATCATCTATGCTTGGAGTAAAATTTGGCAGTCTATGGAGCTTTATGTCTTTTCTAGTAGAGTCTTTTAATGTCCAAGTATACGGGGGACATCCCCCATGACCAATTAACCTAAATTTAGATATAACAAGAGGATCTGATTTTACTTCTATAGGATCAATATAAACTCCCCTTGTTAGAATATTAAATTCATGTTGTTTTAAGGCTCTTTCTGATCCAGAAATAGAATCCATAGATAATTCTACATTGAGGGATGCTATTTTGTCTATTATTGATTTACAGCAAGAACTTTCTGAAGGAATAAATTTACAATCTTCAGGAGTGAAAATATATGTAGAAGAAAGTTTGTTTTGACATACTACCACAGTATTTTGGGATAGAGAGGATGGGACTACTTCCAAAAGAAAATACCTTACAGAATATTTTACTTTTAAAGTTCCAGTGCCAGGGGCAGTAATATTTTTACCCTTAAAAGAAATTAAACCATTTGAATTAGCACAATTTCCTATAGATACACCACTCCATGAATAAGTAATATCACCAAAAGGACAGAATTTTAATGATCCCGTTTTATTTATTACTTGAATTACTTCTTCTTTCTCCTCTAACTGCACTCCATGATTATTAACTAAACAATTCTTAGAATGAATATTAATATCAGAAGCATTGCTGGAGTAATACCTTAAAAATAAATGAGGGCATGGGTCTATTTTTACAGTATCAGGGGAAAGTTTTTTATCAATAACTAACTCATGGCAAAACTCCCCCGAGGAAGTTCCGGTAGAGCAATATTTAGCAAAAGTTACTGTTTTTGATGCACTGACGTTCATATGACGTTCCTGCCTTTTAAGGGGTGGCCCCCATTACATAAATAACAATGGGATACTCATTGTATGGCCTATTAGAGAGAGTCAAAGAAAACCTTTTAAAATATGAAGGATACTGAACTCTATAAACAGCTATTATTGGTTGTGGAACTGTAAGAGTATCCCCTGCTGAAATAACTGGTTCTGGCGCGACAATATGAGTTTCTGACCCATTAACCATTGCAGCGACATTACCACTTTGAGTTAACCAATAGCAGTTTGAACGAAATAAATCAGACTGACCATCCGTATCCGTTACTGGTTTTGAAGTTTTACCATTATCAGAATTAGTGAAATTAACATACTCAGGACTTTGATCTTGAATTCCTGAAATTCCTGTAATTGGAATAGTATCTACACCACTTCCTTCTGGAGCAATTATTCCATCACTGGGAATAATATCAAGAACCATGTTTACAGGAAATGGATATATTTTAAAATAGTATTTTTCTCCGTATAAAAAACAAGTTTTCCCTTGATTCATCTCTTCATCGGATTCAATAACAAGAATATCTCCAGCATTCTGACAAGAAGTTTGAAAATTTATAGTGATAGATGACGAAGAAGACATATCAGCCCCTTATTTCTATTATTGTAGGATTTTTACTTGTAGCTCTTCCAAGTCCTATTATAAAGTACATTCCAGATGTTTTCCCCAGAACAACTAATTGTCCGATATAAAGGGATTCTGAAATAGCAGAAGAAGCATAAATATAGGAACTACCAATTTGTACTTTATACAAATTCTGTTCAAGAGAAATAATTTCCCCATGAAAGACAGATTCTGTCGTTTCATTTATGAGTTTTCTTATATCTGGCATTGAAGAAATCCTATTCTGTTAGTAATTTTAGCTTTCTCAAAATGTATTGAAGCCTCTGTCACATACACATTTCCAGATACTGCCAAAACACCATCCTCAACATTTGAAATTCCCCCATCCAATAAATTATCAATATAGGGTGCTTCAGCAGACATAGATACTCTAGCATATTTATTGTCATCAAGCCATGCAGTTCCAGCTATAGTAGCAATATAATCAGAGGACAACCACCCTTCAGTAAGATCAGGGGCCTGTTTATCAGCATCCCCTTGAATAAGAATTACAGAAATATCCAAAGAAGGAGGAATGGCCAGTACCTGCATTAACTTAGACACATTATGTCCGTGTAAATTATACCGCCTGTATGTGGTGATATATGAAATATTGGCAATCCTAAAAGCAGAATGTTTAATATTTAATTTTTTAGTATATTTACTCCATGAAATATCCCCACCATCTGCCCCAATCCAAGCAATGTCCGTTGGATCTAAAGTAGTTACAGGCTTTCTAGTAGAAGAAATACCATCTTTAAATTCTACTATCTCATTTTTAATAAATTCTGTGTGAAATCCTTCATCGGTAAAAGTTCCATCTGTAAGATACACAGAAGGATCTATTGTTGGCAAAATTCCATTATCCCAATATGCTCTAACATGGCATGGACTTCCTTGCAAAACACATGGTTCTTCTAATTCTAAATCGGGAACTTGAACATCCCCTGAATATCCAAACACATGAATTTTATTATATTCTGTACCTAATTTTTCATCTAAAGATAATTCAATTAAGTCATCATCCCTATTATAAGAAGTAGAATATAAAGAAGATTCTAAATCAATTGGCCGTACACTATATTTTTTCCTAACATGAATTTGCCCAGTATCAGAACTTCTAACTATAGCCCCAATTTGTTTAGCCATTTTAATTACATTAGCAATAGGTGTCCCTTTTAAAGATATTCCTACAGGCAAAACCCAATCATCCGCATCCCATATTAAAGTGGAGGATAGTGTAGGTCGTAATAAATCAGAAACAGTAATAGGGGAAGTGACTTGAAGAGAAATTTCTTCAGAGAAAGGAGAATCATCTATGGCTGTTAGTGATCTTCCCCAAACTCTAAAATTAAATTCTTCACCATTTCTGGTTTCTAAAAGAAAAGTAAGAATTCTGGATTTTATATGAACTTCTATTCTACCACTTTTTTGAAGAACTGATGGGTCACTATTTTTATACAAATCCATATCAAAGCTGGAAAACTCAATAGAATTATGCACAGATGATTGAGAAATAGTTACATCACAAGATTCTATAGAATTTTTTATGGAAACTCCATCTAGTAGAATGTCATAAGCATTTTGTACTGTCGAATACGAAGTGTTGCCTATGGAAGTAACACTTGGGACTACTCCAGAAATAATATCTTTTTCAGAAATTACCTCTTTAAGAACTTCTACTCCATAAACTGGATCTGAACTCAATAATAGTTTATCTTTCTGGATTCCTTTTAATGCAGCATTTAAAATATTAGAATTAACTTGAATTCCGGCAATCCCAAGAGAAGTAACTCCCCTTGTAATCCCAGAAAATGGATCTCCATTAGAAAGAGTAAATAAAGATTCTTGTATAAAAGAAAATCCATTTCTAAGATCAGTTAATATTTGCTCAATGGAGGATTCCCCAAATCCAGATTTGTAAACAAAAGAATCATTATTTGCACTTATTGGACTAATATTTATTTGAAAAGAGAGAAGAGTTAATTTTGCGTAAGTAACACCAAAATTCTCATCAGATAATATCCCAGAAGAAAAAATAATATCACTTATGAGTACATTATTAGAAACTGATTCCTCTGATAATATCCCAGAAGAAAAAATAATATCACTTATGAGTACATTATTAGAAACTGATTCCTCCGATAGAATAGAATGTGGTACTAAGGTTAAATTGTGGACATAAGTAACACCAAAATCCTCATCAGATAAAATAGAGTGGGGTACTAAGGTTAAATTGTGGACGTAAGTAACACCAAAATCCTCATCAGATAATATCCCAGAAGAAAAAATAATATCACTTATGAGTACATTATTAGAAACTGATTCCTCTGATAATATCCCAGAAATAGTCATCTACAGACCTCAAATTTCCTAAATTACAACTTAAATATTTTATTAATACCATCGTCCCAAGCAACTGTAATGTTTGCTCCTGAAGGAGTAATAGGAAGTTCATTAGCATCACAGATAATAGCAATTAAAGTGGATGTGGATTCTGTGCCCGTATCTTTGTATAAAACAATGCCTTCTACGGAGGCTCCCGTTACTGTAGGAAAAACCAAATTATCGGCATCAGCTACCCCTGCTACTGCCAAAGGATTAGCAATGGGTTGCGTAGCCACCCTAGCAGTGGCCAGAATGTCAGCTAATGAGGCTGTGGAAGAAGAAAGAAGAACTACCTGCCCACCAGAAGTATAAGTATTTGTAAAAACACTGCCAGTTAAATCAAAAGTATCTGTTGTGACTCCTTCAATATACCAAACACCGTTGGCTTCTGTAGTTCCTTGAACCCCTCTTTGGAGTATTCTATCCCCATTAGTAAGTCCATGAGCCGCAGAAGTACACCTAATTAACCCAGCACCATTATCAGCAATACCTGTTATCTGAAGTCCATAAATATCCATATCAACCAAAACACATTTAATAGTGTCTGTCAGCCAGTGAATATCCCCAGTTAAAAATCCATTTCTCCCTGCATCATACAGAACATTCAGCATAGTTCCCCCTTACTCAGCATAAAAGCCAAGAACAAATAAATTATTAGAATCAGCAGGAGTTCCTGCATCCACAACTTCTTTAAGCCAAAGAGGAACTTTTGCAGGACTTGTACTGAAATTAACAGTATCTCCTGTAGCCCACGTTCCAGACCACCCAGCCCCCGGCAATGTAAAGTACCCTGTACCAGTATCTGGGTTAATCGGAGTAAAATCAGTTCCTACAGTCCCTGACGATACCGCTCCTGTATTTATTCCAACACAATCAAAATCTGTACTGGAGGTCATCGTTAAAGTCCAAGAATCCTCAACTGTACCTTTATTGTCCCCTGAAACTGGGTACGTAGATTCATCATAAGTCCCAGAAGTGCTTGTTTCTGCCCAATCACTAATACCAGTAGAAACATCCCCACCAAAAGCACATCCCCCTGCTCGTGCAGTAGAAGCACTGTAAGAATTAACTGTAGGATCAAGTAGGGATACTGTTACCGTATTACCAGAATAGGTATATGGATTTTCATTGTATGTAATAGAAATATCTGCTGCATTGTCGGGCACATCTGTCCACGAAATAGGAACAGTCCAAGCTCCAGTACTCATATTTAATTGTCCAGCAGTACAATCCCCCGAGCAAATGCCATTTTTGTCAATTATGACAGTTTTTGTATTGCCCCCTGAAATAGTAGTAACTACAGGCTGGGATGCAGAAGAACCAAAAATTCCATTAGTATAATGCCCTAAAGTGGTCAATGCAGGAGAACTCGAGGAACCATCTCCTGTGCCAATGCTTTCTGTGTACTGATTAGAAGAAATTTGAAGCCACTCTTCATATGTACTGCCCTGAATAGTCATTACAGAAGAAGAATCCACCAAAATACCAGAAGGGTAAACAATATCATCAGTCTGAGCAATTTTTACCCATTTAGATAATGTAGTATTAAAGTTTACAGAATCACCAATTGAAACTCCAGAATCAATAGTTTGGGACACCATAAACTTGTCTGTAATATGTAAAAATCCTCCAGGAATAAACTCAAAATCATTACTCTCCATGTTGATAGAAATAGAAGTATCTCCTGTAGTAACATCAGAAGACAATAGCCCTGTACCTACTAAAGTGGTATTGCTTAAATCTGCTTGAGTATCTTTTTGAGTTCCTACTCCTAAATAAAATCTATCTAACGCTGTAGACTGAACTTCAAAGTAAAATAAGGAACCATAAGCAGTCTCATTAGCAGCATTTTCATTACAGAAAAACTCTTTTCTGTACCTTGTAAATCCAGTAGTTCTTTCTGCTTTAGAAACTCTGGGGAACAAATTATGCCTAACCCCAGAGACAACAAGAGTTCTTCCAGCCACACCTCCATTAGAGGGAGAATCAGAAACCATAGATGATTTCCTAAATTTTATATCTGCAATGGTTACACTCATTACTTAACCTCCATAAATTTCAAAACAACATTGTTGTAGTAATCCATTTCTTCTTGATTTGGTCTGGGAATAATAGGGGATGCTGATACAGGGTTATCTTCTGTTCTAAATCTAACAAGCATCTCTGTCCCTTCGTAATTTAATATATAATTTGAATTTGGAATACTTGCCATAGTTTTTAACTGAAGCATAGTGCCTCGTGTAATCCATCCAAAATTTGACCCACCAACTAAATCTAATTTATTATAATTAGTATTTTGTGACCAAGATAACTCAGTTCCTCCTAAAGTACGGGAAGTCTTAGTCTCTACGAATAAACGATTCATTTCATTAGAAATTATCAAGTCACCTAAATCTATACCTTCCAAAGTCACGGACATTAATTAGACCTCATAAGTTTTTCTTTCTGAAGATGATTTATCAAAGTTGATATAACATTTTGATTGCCGATTACTGGGTATGAAGAATTACCTAATTCTAAAGAAACAGCTCCCATGTTAGATAAAGCCCCAAGAGAACTTTTTAAGTCTATTCCTCCAGCAGATCCCCCAGAGGCATAAGCAAATTGGGGCATTTGTGGCATTTTAAAATTATTTATAGCATCAAAAAATCCAGTCCCTAATTTCTTAACAACAGATTCTTTAATTACATATTCTCCTGGAGTTAAAAGTGCCCTGATAGAGTCTATACCACGTTTAGCCCCATTTAAAAATGGGATTTCCCCACCAGAAGCCCTTGTTACAACAGAAGAACCAAAAGAACCAGTTGATATATTTTTACGAGTGCTACCTGGAAAATCGTAAATTATTTTTATGTGTTTATCTTTTAATTTCTTATTATCTACAGCCTTTAATTGAGAATCATCTACTTTAACTTTAGTTTTTAATCCTTTCAATAACTTTGTAGCAATAGATGTGTATGTGCCATCCACATTTTTAATAATAGTCTGCTGTTTTAATGTTTCTTCATTAAGTTTCTTAGTAGAATCTGTAGCCCCACGAATATCTTTTTCTAATTGTGCAGAAGATACATTTCTATTTTCTCCTGCCTTCGGGACATTAATAGATGCTTGAAGAGTTTTTAACTTTTTAATATAGGCGGATTCTTTATTAAATTCAGACAAAAGATCACTTAGCTTTTTGTCATGTCTGGTTTTTTCACTTACCAATTGTTTTTTTAATAAAGTGGCAACTCGTTTAAACTCCTTGTCTGCATCTACTTTTTTAAGATTAGTTACCCCAGTTAAAACTGTTTTAGAAACTTTTTCATAAGCTCTTAGTCCAGCAACAGCTTTATCTTTATCGGACAAACTACCAAATAGTTGATGGGCAGTATTAAGGAGACCCTTTAAATTTTCTGCCCCAGACACATCCCCTGTTTTAAGGGCTTCTGCTAGTCTACTTTTTACTTTTGCTAAATCAACATAAGCTGCTTGTTCATTTTGAACTTGTTTTTGAGTATCATCGACACCTTTCTGGTTAATTTTTCTTATTTCTTCTGCAACAGAATCGGTAAGATTTAACTTATTAGTTGCAAGAGATTTATCTAATGCCGCTATTTTCTGATTATATTTAAGGACATTAGAATTTATTTTGTTATCAATTTCTTCTACTTTTTTCCCATAGGCTTCTTCTAATTTGGTTCTATTTACTATATTTCGTGCCCTGGCAGCTTCTGTCTTTTTAATTTTAGAAGAGTAATACCCCAACATTTTACTACTTGTTTCATAATAAGACTTTTCTGCGGCTTTTAGTTGATTAAAAGCAGCCTGACTTGCTTTGGAACGGGCACTTCCACCATTGGCAATGTCTAATTTTAATGTGTCTTGGTAGAACTTTTTTGCATCTTGTAATTGAGAAGCCACTCGTACCTTAGAGGCTTCTAATTTCATTTTTTCCCCTTCCTTTGCCATTTTAACCCCTTTGGCAACAAGAGAGGAAATATAAAGTTCTTCTTGGGCAGCAGCTACCCCTCGTTGCTTCATAGTATCTTTGTATTTCACAGCTAATGATTCAACAGTGGCCCCTTCACTAAAAGCCATATCAGCAGATAACCCCTTTAATTCTTCCTTTGATTTCTTCACTAATTGAGCTACATACGCAAGTACTTTCTGCTGAACTTCTGGAGTAAAACTAGCCATAAGAGCGGGTGTAGTTATATTCTTTCCTTCTTTTTCCGCTTTAGCTATAATAATGGCAATAGATTTCCATTTATTCTCAATAGTTTTCTGGTCATCAGCAATAGAAGAAGTTGCTGCACTTAATACCTTTCTTCCTCGTTCAGTTTTTTTGAGAAATTTATACCACCCAGGGAACTTAGACATATTGGCAATTTTTTCTTTCTGAACATCTAAGTCTTTAGAGGCAGTTCTTAATTCTTTGGAATATAATTTTACTTTATTTGCAGCATTATCCCAGTACCTAGAATTTTCTCCATTTTTAATTGTGTCTAAAATAGTTTTAAGACCTTTAAGGGTATGTACAGTATTTGATATTTCCACAGTGTACCGAGGGAATGCCTGAAACAACTGCTCAAAAGTCTTGTCCAGTCGATTTTTTCGTGAAATACTGTCAGTGGTACTGGTGATAGATTTAAGTGCTGTATTGAATCTGTTTAAGGCATTAAATCCAGAAGAAATATCCGTAGATTCTTTATTTACGGCTTTCCTAAATTTTTCATGTGCAACAGCAGCATTTTTAGCAGCTATTTTATTTTTGTTAAACCATGCAGTAAGTCCAATTCCTACAGCAATAAAAGCGGCAATAGCAGCAGTTACTGGGAATGCCCCAACACCAAAAAAAGCACCAATGGCTTCTAACCCTACGGTAACTATTCCACTAATTTTTACAATTCCAGCGGCTAATAAGCCCATAGAGGTAACTGTGCCAAGTATTGCGGCACCAACACCTGTAATTTGAATAATAAATCTTCCAAAAGATGTTTCACTTTCCTTGGTTAAATAAGTAGTAACATCTTTTGCTGTTTGTAAAAAAGATTTTAAAGCTCCGGTAACACCAGCATCTCCTATCGCAATAGCTAAATTCTTTAATTTATCTTGTAAGTTCTTAAATCCAGTCCCCAGACCCTCTAACTGTTTTTGGGCCATTTTAGATGCTAAACCAATGTCGTCCATTTTAGCCAACATAGCATCAAACCCATTCAATTTACGGGTAGAATCTACTAAGGCTAAAACTCCAGCAACTCCTCTTTTACCAAATAAATCAGCAGCAAGACCAGCATCAGTCAGCCCCGTTGTTGTATCCGTTAAAATTCTACGAAGAGCATTTAAAACATGAGAAAAAGAATTTGTTGTAGTGTCTATATCTTTTAAAGACACATTTGCTTTATTAGCCGCACGAACTAATTTATCAGAGGGGCTTAATATTCTAACAAGAACAGATCGTAAAGAAGTGGCCTGTTTGCTTGCTCGTAACCCACTATTAGCCAAAATACCAAGAGAAGCCGCTGTTTCTTTAAATGAAACTCCAGCATCCACCGCAATAGGGCCAATAAAGTTAAAAGAGGTTCTTAACTTATCAATAGTTAGTTTAGAATTTGTTACAGCACTCGCAAATACATCAGCTACTTCTGCTGTATTACTTGCATCAATATTAAATACTCGCAGGGCCGTAGTTACTAAATCAACTGTTCCTGCCATATCTGAAAGAGTGGCAGTTGCCAAGTCAGCTACAGGGCCAATAGCTTGAATGGTTTCTTTTGCGGAAAGACCCGCTTGTCCTAATATTACCATCCCATCAGCAACTTCTGCTGCTGAAAATTTAGTATCACTAGCCACCTGCTTAATCTTGTCCCCCATAATGAGAACTTGATCCGTAGTTGCTTGGGTAATAGCCTGAAGATTTTTTAATCCCTGATCGTAAGAAATTATGGCCCCAATAGCTCCTTCTATGGCCTTTGTTAGTTCCTGTATTCCACGAGATATTAAAAAATACCCTGTATATTTTTGTATTCTCCCTATTGCCCCATTTAGAACTATTTGAAATTTATTTAGTGATTCAGTTTCTTTGGAAATAGCCTTTTGAGCTGTTTGTACAGGCCTACTCATTTTAGAAAAAGCTACCCCTAAACTGTTAATCATAGAAGCGTAAGGACGAAGTTTGAATAAAGAAGAAGCTAACTGGTTTACTTTAGAGGCAACATTGCCCATGTTTAGTTTTTCTAATCTTTCCAGCCCAGAGACAAGAGATCCCAGTGTTGGAAGTTTGATTGTATTAAACTTCCTTAAAGCCCGTTGAAGAGTATTTAATTTCCCAGCTTGTGCCCTAATATTATGGACATTCACTAATCTCTGAAGTCCAGAAATAAATGAAGAGAATGGGGGAAGTTTTATCCCAGAAAAATTACGTAAAGCTCTGGACAATCCCACTAATTTGGCATTCTGGGCACCGAGACTTCCTAATTCAGATAATCTTTTTAATCCAGAAGCAATAGAAGGGAGATTAGGCAACTTAATTCCGTCTAAATTGCGTAAAGAATTAGACAACCCCACTATCTTAGCATTTAAAGCTCCTGTATTTTTAACTCTTGAAATACGCTCTAATCCATTGCCAATGCCCGCTAAATTAGGAAGTGTAATGCCTTTCAATGTGGATAAAGAACGAGACAAAGAGGTTATCTTTACATTTTGGGCACCAACATTTTTAACTTCGACAATTTTACGTAAACCTTCACCCAATTGTCCTAATTTAGGGACATCTTTAATAGCTGCTAATTTTTTAATCTGAGTTACAAGAGGACTAAAATCTGGGATATTAGCAGCATTTATATGTTGAGTTAAGAGGGTAAATCCAGATGCCAACTGGCGAAGGTTAGGAACTTTGATATTATTTAATTTTTCCAGTTCAGTAACAATAGGGGAAACATTAACCCCCTTCTGAACTATTTTATCAATGTCCTTTAACGACTTTTTTAAAGCAGTAGTAAAATTAGAAGAACCAGAGAACCCAGTTCCTTTTTTTAGGTTAAGAGTAACATCAATTATTTTTGAAAATGTTTCCGACATTACAAAACCTATTTAGTAGATATTTTAATGAAATTTCTGTCCAAAAGCAGCCATCCTTCGCCACTCTTCTGCAATTTTATCAGGAGTATGGTTTACTTGTGATTTTAAATTATGGGAGTACTCCCCTTGTAAAGTTTTAACAATATCCTTGTACCCTTTTTCAGAAACATTACTGGCAATCCAACTTAAAGATAAAAATTCAATTCTTTTCCTTTTTTCCTTTCTTGTAATTGCTTTAAAAAATACACCAATTTCACTTAAACTATATTGCTTAATGTCTGCCCAAGAATGGTTGGCAGAGATTAATTCTTGAATAATCTCTGCTAAGCCATCTATTTCGTGGGGGGAGTTGTCCCCAGAACCACTTCTGTCTTGGAAGTTTCCTCTGGATCTTCTTTCATCAGAATTTCCAGATGCTTGGACAGACTCTCGAAGTTTTTTTCCATACTATCCTTTGACTCTATATTAACGTCAATAGCAGCCGTCAAAAGAGTTAGATTTTCAGCAATAGGAAGTCGTTTTAAATCTTCAATACAAACTCCTGTAACTTCAGAAAGAATATCAGGACACTCTCTCAAACAAACATCAAGTAGGGGGATAATTCCTTTAGGAGTAGTATAATTTTCCCACGTAACTCCTGCCTCTGTTAGTTTAGAAGAAATTCTTTTTATTAACCCCGCTACTTCGGCAAGTTTTTCTAATCCTAGGGGCTGAATATTTACAGTAACCCCCAAAATGGACACATCCTTCCCAGGAAATAACGACTCCCAATCTACATCAAGTTTTATTTTATCAGTATTGGCACTCATTAAGGCACTCCTTATAAAAAATTAAAAAAATAGGTCTGCACAGGAACCCCCATACAGACCTGCGGAAATAAAAATTAAGCCAGAATCATGGTGTAATACGGGCTATCAGGGTGGTTAGCAACATCCCTAAGAACTTTGCCAGTAAACCCAAGAGTAGACCAATCTTCACCAATCATAGAAGTATCCCCATCAGGACTTAAAGAGACATTCCAAATATTAAGTTCACTGTTTGTGCCAACTGGATTATCAGAAATAAACCTGACCTGTCCTTCCAAAGTAGTGCTGGCAAAGGCTTTAATCTCCGTGTAAGTAGCAGTTCCATGCTCATAAGTAACATGGAGTACATCCCCCTCTACAATACTACCAGAAAGAATTTTTACCCTTCCAATAACATCGTCTTTCAGAGTAGTATCAATTTCGTAATCAGTCCCAGCTACATATGTGGTGGTATCTGTAGCATCCTGAATCAAAAGAGAACCAGAAGCAAAGATACTATCCCCCGTTGCCGTAGCAGCCCCGGCAATAGACCCAGTTAGTGATTCAGCCGCAAATGTACCGGACTGATTTACTACCAGAATGGAAGCAGATGTAGAGGAAATAACTGTAGCCGTAGCTGTAGAAGTAGCCCCTGTTACAATTTCTCCGGGAACAAAAGCAGTAGTGATTGCAGAAACCGGAATAGCCTTTGCCCCTACATTACGAAAAGCAAGCTGAGACCGACGATCCAAGTGAGCTGTAATGGCCTCTTTCACAACACTTCCAGCACTTTGGGTAATCTCTGCAATAGACCCCAAGGAAGTCATTGCAAAATTTTCTTTGTTAATTTCATCCAAAGTGAACTTTATTTCTGGAGTTACCTGAGAAATAATATCCTTATCCAGAGCCTTCAGGCCACCACGAGAACTGTAATGCTCCAAATGATCCAAAGAAACACTGTAAGAAAATGCAGGAGCATTGCCAAGATCACGTTCACCCTGTGAAACACCACCAATTTTTTGTTCAAAATAAAGAACACCTTTGCCAAGAGTAAAATTTTCAGTTGAAGGACTTTCAGCCATGGGGAACCTCCCTTAATTATAGATTGTTATAAACTAATTTCCTGCATCAAAGTAAATAAGTGCAAGTACTAATCGCATCCCAAGTAATTTTGGAACACCGTATCCAAATGGGCCTTCTGCCCTCAACTCATAAATGGTTGTATTTTGTGCTACAGTTGTATCAACTAAAATAGCAGAACGCAAATCTCTATACAACTGTTTTAAATTAAATGTTGAATCAGTAGAATCAACAATAAGTTCTACCGGCAGTTCTAATTTCCTTTTTGCTGGGTATCCTCCAGGACTTCTATTAGAATAATCAGTAATTACATCATCCCCTTCATAAATAAAAACAAAAGGAGTATCGTATGAATCAACAGGATTTAAAGGAGTTCTCTTAAAAGTTTTTATTCCTAAACTGGGGGATACTGTCTTTATCCTATTAGCAATTTCAGCTATTCCTAGTTCTCTATTAATCATCTAAGTCCATCCATAATTCTATCAGAAATTAAACTTACCATGAAATTTACCTTATTATTAGTCACTAAGGTTCTAATAACACCATTTCCGCCACCCCGAAGAGCCTGTATGGAGTAGATTTTCCCATCAGATCCAAAAGCAGTTTTCTTGCCTACATGTGGCCATGGTTTTTTCCCAGGGAATGATCCAGTCTCCAAGAAATAACCGTATTTAATTGGGCTGAATACAGACATGGAAGCCAGAACTTTTCCAGAATTAAAAGAATTTTTATTATAACTCCAGCTACTTCTATAAGCTCCTGTATCCACCGGAACTCTTGATTCTAATTCCCCTTTCAATTTCAATAAAGAAACAGTGCCTCCTGCCAATGCCTTCTTGGGAATATCAGATACAAATCTGGAAATTTCTTTAATTACTGTATTTGCTGAAGGCATTATGGCTTCCTCAATAAGATAATCCATAGAGCTTTGGCAGGATCAATATCTGTGGCAATAACAGTAAACTCCTCAAAAGAAGTTCTTATCAAATTGCCAGAATCAATATCAACAATCAAATTAGGAGCAGCAACTAAGGCAATAGAATCAGTGTGTTGAATTAAATTAGCAAATGACAAATTTTTTACTTCTTTTTCAGATAAAGTACTAAATATAACATCTACTGGATATAAAGTTTCTGTTCTTAGATTTATTCCATCATCTTCCACTACCACATAATTACTGGGAGTAGAGACACTTGAAAAAATATTAAAAGCTAATTTAGATGCTTTTTGGAATACCTGTAAAAGTGCCATTACGCCCTCACTAATCTAGTTACCTGAACACCACCATTTCCACTTCTAATAAGACCATGAACAATATTTTCAATATAAGAGGGAATAGTTTTTGGTTTGGAAGTTCTTAAAGAAGTAGCATCACTTTTTACCATCAATGGCCCTACTTTTACTTCGGAAAATCCAGCCATGTCATTATCAGCCGTTCTATCAGTAGTAAGATCAGAAAAAGCTAATTCAAATGTAGCAATTTTTACTTCAGGAGGAATTATAGTAGATAAAACAGCAATACCATCCTGGTCTATAACGTCCACTCTGGGCCAATCCATGAATTGGGGTGAAAGCACATCAGCTTTCACCCCCTTCCATTTCATATACCAATCCAGCATCCTGGAAGCTGTTACCAACGCAGATTCTTGGTCAGTAAAATTATCCCAGTCTGTGTTATACAAACGATCAGTAAAGTAATCATTAGCCTCATCCAAGGTAACATAAGAATTAGCTGATACTCCCCCAATTGTAGCGTCCAGAGACATTACTTATTTTTCCTTCTGGGGGGCAAGGTTCTTTTTTCCAGCAGGAGTAATAGGAGCAGAAACTTTCTCTACTTTCTCTACTTTCTCTACTTTCTCCACTTTCTCTACTTTCTCTACTTTCTCCACTTTCTCTACCTTCTTTACCTTCTTTACCTTTTTCGGAATTTCCAAACTCCATCCGGCCTTTTTCATAAGGGGAATCTGGGATGTGCCAACCTGGGCTGTCAATTTCTTTTTGTACATTTTAGGCATAATGATCTCCATAATTAAAATTTTAAAACAAGAACAATGAGGTGTGAGTAAACTTCACACCTCATTGTTCTATAAATTAACCAGCAAGCAAAGTAATTCGACGAGGATCAAGAGCAAAAGAGCCACACAGAAGGTCTATAGACATTGTGTTTATTTTATTGTTCATATCGTACCCTTTTACAATACGCATACTCACTCCGTTATTAGAAGCAGCCGCCGAAATTTTATCACCCGGAAGATCCAACATAGGGAAGGCCACAGCCAAAGACCGACTATCAAAAATAGCTCCCTGAATATCAAAAGTACTTCCAGAACCCACAACAGTAATAGCCGAATTGCCCTTGATTATTTCTGTAATTGGGTCAGTTAAAGCAACAGTAGTTACTAAACTCAAATCTGCTACCGCCGTAGCTACTTTGAGTGGCCTACGCAATCCAGTGACAATTAGACGATCCCCTGCATTTAAAGCACCAGAACCCCCCTGAATAGTCAGAACTTTCAAACCAGTCATGTTGGTTCCAGCAGTGGAATTGTCAGTTAGAGCAGTTCCATTCCCAGCAGTAAAATTAAGAGACGGAAAGGCAATAGAAGAACTGAAATCCATACCCATTACTCCGCCCATAGTACCACTCTGAAGGGTGGTAGTACCAGCGGCACCACGAGTTTGTGACTGGTTAAACCAAGTCTGCCCCAAAAGCACTGCTTCCAAATCAAGATCACACATGGCAAAACGGTTCATGGCTAACTGCTGAAGAATGGCAGTCTTTCGAGCAAGAGCCACATCTGAAGCACTTGTGAATAACCCACCAGTTGAAACGTAAAGACCAGCAGCTTCCTGAATCTTGGAACCAACATAAGTATCAACCTTTTCAGCCAATTTGTAAGAAGCAGGCCGGAGTACCTGCTCAGAAAAGCTGTCCAGATCCATAGTTTCTTCACGGGCAGTTACTTCTACAGAGATATCAAAAAATTTCTCAATCATCATAGGACGGGTGGAAGTAGTTATGGGCTGCGTTACAATAGAACCAGCAAAATCGTTTACTTCGTATTCACCATTAGTACGAAAAGGAACAACATCCCCTTTCTTCCAACCATTGGCACGAGTAGTAAATTCCGAAGTTTTATCTACAGAGGCAGTCTTGGTAATTACAAGGGCATCTTCCAGATGAGTGAGGGCTTCAGCAGCGATAACAGAGGGGTGTTCCCAAATATTAGGCATTTCATTCTCCTTAAAAATTAAATGTTTTAAATGTTTTTAATTTCTTTGGCAAAATAAAAGGGGCCAAAGAAATTAATTTCCTCGGCCCCTAGCCTATAAGTCGCACCCTCTGGGATATGACAAGGTTATAAATGTTACTATGGTTTATAATTTATACTAATTAATACTATGATATAGTAAAAAATTAGATAATGCAAGAATATATTTTAATGGGATTCTTATATTAAGGAGTTCCCAATTTTTTCTGTTTAGCTCTTAATTTTCGATACAGCACCATGTTTCCTTTTTTAGCAGCAGCATTCATGGCTTCAGTTAAATCAGAATAAGCTCCCCCGGTGGTACTTCCAGTACCACCAGCACCTTCAGAATCAGGCCAGTAATGTGGGGATTTACTCTTCAATGATTCCAACCAATTATCGGGGGTCAATACAAGGTCGTCCCCTATTTTTAATAACTTTCCTTCTGAGTCTCTTGCTTCTACTGTTTTATCCTCAGCTAAAGAAAATACAATATTGCCATGAATCAAAACATCATCAAGAGCCTCTGAGCGAACACCAGCTTTAATAGCAGCACTACGAATAGTATCTTCCACAACTTTACGCTCAAACATCTGCTTGTATTGCCCAGCAGATGTTTTTTCTGTTCCAAGTTGAGCTTTTAATTCTCCAACTTCAGCTTCATGATCTTCTTTTAACTGTGAGGTCTGTTTGGCCAGTAATTCATCAATTTTTCCCTCTTTGAGAAGACGAGCATTTTCATTTTCTTCTAAAAATTTTAAGGCTTCTCTTGCTTTATCAGCATCAAGGTTATCAAAATTTTTAAGAGTTTCAGCAATCTTTTTCTTTTCTGCAAGAAGTTCTACATTCTTACTTTTCAATCCAGAAACTTCTTCGGCTACTTGTTTAGAAACAGTTTCCTCAATTACCGTTGTTAAATTAGCAGTGTGCGCTTCCTCGGCTTTTTTTCTTGCTCCTTCATCTTCAATAAAATCAAACAGTCCCATTAGAATACCTCCCCTAGTGGTATTTTTGAGTTCTCAGAACTCATTAATAAATGCACACTATGTGCTTAAACGTATAAAGTAAAATACTATACAATGTTATAAAATATTAAACAATATTATAAGATGCTCCAAAAATGTATTATCAATTTCCACTTACTTGTCCTTCCCCTCCTGTAATAACATCTGGAGGTATATTAGAATTTGTGGTCATTTTAAATTGATTTTTCAACTTGGCACTATTTTTTAATAATGTCTCATAATCTTTTAAACCAATAGTTTGATCTAGCATACCATTTCCCACTAAATAACGGTGGACTACTTCAATGGGAATAACCCCAGTTTCAAACCCGGCAACAATTTCTTTAATTACAGCACTTTCAGGAATACCATATGTAAGCTGGGAGGGGGCATCTACAACAACTTTTTTTGTGTCATACCCAGCCCAGTTGGACATTAGTTTTAATCCAGATTCAATAGCAGTTACAGCAGAAAGAAAAATAGAGTAAATAGAAGCGGACTGTGTAGCTTGGCGTATTCGTAAAGACTCTGCACTTTCTACTCCTTTACGGACATCCAAAATAGCAATACCATGACGAATAGCCTCTTCGTAAAGATCATTAATATGATCTCTAACATGCTGTAGTGCCTGAGTGTCTGTTTTAGTATAATAAGCTCTAGCTTGTGCATCAGGAAGAGAAATCATTACACTGGAACCCACTACATTGGGCAAATTCTCATCATTAGCAACTCCTGATAGAATTAAAGTTGGATTACACGATAAAAACTCTGAGTTTGCAAGATCAGCCTCTTTTCTGTAAATCTGAATAGAAGCATTTGCAACTGCTAATAATGGGATAGTTTGTAGTTCATAGGAGTTATTAATAGACCCAGCAATAAATAAAGGAACTTCATTTATTGTCTTACCCATAAAAGAAGGATTGGAAGAAAGTTCTTTATATTCACCATCAGGGCCAAAAACTTTAACAACGTACTTTCCTTTTGAATTTAAAAGGAGAACTCTTTGGATAGTTTCAGAATCGTGAGAAAAAATATCTTCTGATTCTGGCAGTGCCTCTTCTAAAACAGCCAAAATCAAGTTTTTCTCATTTCCTATTACTTCAGTTTTCCAATTTATAAAATCTTCGGCTGTGTATTGAACAAATCTAAATTCATTTTTATCTGGAATAATATCCACCATTAATGGGCATCTGCCAGTTTCTAAAATCTCAATTATCACATCTAAAAATAAACTTTTTAAATCTCTTCCATCTTTTGTGGCATTTTCTTGAATATAAGCTAATTGAGGAGGGACATTAAACTCTGGTAACTTATTTATGATAATTCCCAATGCCCCTGCCAGGGCATAACTGCCAATCAATGGAAAATGTGCCCTTGTAATATAGTCATCATAGGCAGAGGCATATTCCCCAGACATTCCAGCAGGGCGGGGTAAGTAAACTTCTTTTTTGCTTTTTATTTTTGATTCCCCTTGGATAGTATCTCTAATACGCTTCCAATCCTGTATAGCCTCGTCATATGCAGGGTGGTGTGTAGAGGCATCAGACCCATCTAATATTTTTTGATTTGGTATATTTCTCATAATACTACCCCTTTAATTTTTTACTTTGCCCCTGTGCATAGCTGTCATTTTTCTTGATAACAGATACCGTAACTCATCGTAGCAATGATCCTCTTGTGAGCTGTTTACATCTTCTGGTTTTTTTGGATCTGGTTGCAATTCTGGTAGTGTTCGCACATGATTCCTTGCAGTAGAAAAAAAGTATAAATGAGGGCGTTCCAAATCTTGGTGTAAAGAAGCCCCCAACATCTGCCTAATTAAAGTTAGTCCAGCAATTCTTGAGCCTGATCCTTTGTACGCTCTTGTCCAAAATAAACCGCATTTTCCCATTTCTCCAGCAATAGATTTCCCATCCTTTACATCCCAAATAGAAGTATCAGCAGGGCCAATATAAATTTTAGGCAATTTATACTCAATACATAATTGTTTATCTTTTGTCAAAGTTTTAGATGCAATAGTGGGACTTAATGCTCTATCCCCTTCGTTTGGCATTCCTGTCCATCCATACAATTCATCAATAATAATCACACTTCCAGCAGGAATAAAGGGCATTCCATACTTAGAGTCAGGCTGCTCTCCATTTGCTTCAGCCCCATACCCTACAGCCCAGGGTTTTGCGGAACCCCAATCATGTGCCCGGTAAACTTTCCAAGAAGATGGGAACGGAAAAGGCCTTCTAACATGGATACTATAATCCCAAAGATCAGACAAAGACCCATCAGATACTAAATCCCAAGACCCCTCAATCCACGCCTTACGAAGATTGGGATTATCCTTAGTCAGCATTATTAGCTGATCTTTGTATAAAGGGTTAGCTTCTAATAAATGGAAGTTTTCATTTAAAGAACAAGGAATATGAACTCTTTCTTGTCCTGTAGATTCTGTATAAATTTGCCCAGGATCAGCAACATCAATAAATCTTCTTTTTACTGCTTGATGTCCAGGGCCGGAGGGATTTGTTGTTGCTCTATATCGTAATGGGACATTAGGATTTGAAGACCTATTAATTGACATCATTTTTAAATAACATTCCAAGGTAGGCCATGTTGTCAATTCCTCAAATCCCACCCAGCTTCGGCTCCAACCATGATAAGCCCAGTAATCTTCTGGAGTACTTATATACCGTAGAAGTAGTTCTTCCCCAGTTTTAAAAGTCCATTTATACTCCGATTTATTATAGTGGGCATCTGGAAATATTTGAGGAATCCATTGATGGCATTGACTAATTATATCTGTTAATTGAGTATAAGACTTCCGAAATAAAATACCGTTCCAATCCCTTCCGTGCCCTTTTCCTACATCCCGGAGAAAGTCCATTATTAAAGATAAAGTTTTTCCACCACCTCGATCACCATGTAAAAGACACTCCCAAACAGGACAAGTCAAAAACAATTCCTGACTTCCTGGAGTAGGTTTAAATATTATTTTAGGTTTTGGCATCTTGCTTAATTATTGCAATATTTAGATATTTTAGATATTTTAGATATTTTTAGATATTTCTTATAAACTCAAAAATTCAGAGTAACTCAAAACACCACAATAGTCTTGAACTCTTTTTTTCACAGATCCAATCAGTACTCTTTTTTTAGAAACTTCTTTCAATCTTTCAGAACAAGGACGTACATTCTTCATTCTTACAGAAATTAAAGAAGATTCTATTTCTTTAATTTTACTTAACTGTCTCGGCTTCAATAACACTCTCTTCATTTCCCGATTCCCTAGATCCCCTATTAATAACTTCTCCAGCAATTCTTCCCCATTCTTCAGAGTTCTCAGGAGTATTAGGCAAAAGTAAAACCCCACAAAGATTCCGATTTAAATTCTTACTCTCAACTTTATCAGAATACCCAAGAGTATTTCCAGCCAAGAATTTAAACAAAGAAGTATTATATCTAAAACTATTTAAGTTATTTTTCCCTTCAGACAACCACCAAGCCTCATACAAAGCAGAACCAATATCAAATGCAGTATTAAAAGACTGGAATTTTTCTGCCCATCCTTTTAAAGTACCTAAAGAAACCATAAACTCCCCAGCAATCTCAACAGTACTCTTCCCATCCTTACTCATCCTCAAATATTGCATAGGATGATACAAAGGATTAAACTTAGTTACCAATTTTGAAGAGATCAATTCCTCATCACTCAATAAATTCTCTGGAATTACAGAACTTCCCCCATGTTTTTTACATAAAGAACTCTTCCCTACAGCATTCCGAGAACATTGAACCATTTCCCCATCTATACTCTTATGGAAGGCACATCTAACAACAGGGTAAACATCCCTTAATTTAGGACTTCTTAATTTAGGATTTAATTTCTCTGAAGCAATAATTTTATCCTCTTTAGAAAAATATTCAGATCCTGGACTCTTGCCTATCTTTCTCCTCTTTAATCCTATCTTCTTGGATTTTACAGTAGGCAGAACTCTCTTAATAGACTTCTTTAAAGACTTCTTTGGAATAAAAGAAGGAATTTTCTTTTTAGAGTTTTTAGAGTTTTTAGAGTTTTTAGAGTTTTTAGAGTTTTTAGAGTTTTGAGAAATCATAATCTATTCCTTTTACTTTTTATAACTTCTTCTGAACTTTCTTTACTTCCAAAAATATCTCTTCAGGAAGAACCTCTTCTAATAACTTCCCTATAACATAAGAACTCAACCCCTTTCCATTAGAATGCCCCTCTTCTTCCCATAAGACAATAAAATTATCTACAGCCTTATACAAAGTATTCAATAAGAAAGAATTACTCCCCTTAGAAGCATCTGTAATATCCTGCCCAATAGCACTGACAAGGTACAAAGAAACTATTGCCTTTGGAATACTGATAGAAGTAACCTTAGTTCCTTCAGTTCCTTTAGTTCCTTTAGTTCCTTTTACTCCTGATATTCTTCTTGAAAACTTAATCATAATGCAGCTCCTAATCTTTGTTAAGTTTGTTCCTAAACAAAGATAGCTAAGAAAAATAGTAAAGTCAACAAAAAGTGAAATACTACAAACTACTTTTTATTTTTTTAAGTACTACCTGCCCCTATAAAAATAGTCTTGATAAAAATAGTCTTGATAAATAGTACATACTTCTATATACCTTTTTGTGTACACGCACTTTTTAAAAATACAGAACAAGTTTACTCTTATAACGCTCATGAGATAAACATCATATACTACACGCACTTTTTAAAAATACAGAACAAGTTGACGCTCATGAGATAAACATCATATACTACACGCACTTTTTAAAAATAACGCTCATGAGATAAACAGCCCCCACCTTTTCCAGCCAAAGGGGTTACTTTTAGCAATCCACAATCTAGCAATCAATCCAGTAATCCACAATCTAGCAATCAATCCAGTAATCCACAATCAAGTAATCAATCAAGTAATCAATCAAGTAATCCACAATCAAGTAATCTAACTTTATAGCTACATTGTTATATCTCTGTATATCTCCGTATATCTCCGTATATAATTATATTAGAATTTATACATATATTATTAAACATGGCACAGTAATTGCTATATCTGTAAAGCCTTGTTCATTATTTGTAATGATATCAAGTAGTTACGTTTTAATTACTATGTAATGTAAGCACAGACCAGTTATTATCGCCCCAAAAACGTACGTTTTGGCCCCTTAAATTAGATATCTAAAGTAACACGCACTTATCTAATAAAATCATATAGTTATATCAGTGACAAATAATGTCACTATACTGACAAATAATGTCAGTAACTTATCTAATAAAATCATATAGTTATAAATATACTGACATTATTTGTCACTATATTACACTATTTGTCCCTATATCTGTCTATATCTTAGTATTTAATTGTATATCTAAATATAAATATAAAAATAATTTATCTAATGATATCAGTTAGTTACACTGTTTTAGCTTAATAATAAGTCATTATTATTTAAAATTGGCACACTAATAGCACTACTAAATAGTCAGTTCAGTAGTACCCCGTCGGGGGAAAACGGCGGGTTAGAGATTAGATACCAGTTAGTCAGCGACCATACTAACTAACTGGTATCAATCGGTGGTTAGTCCACCTAGTTTGTACAAGATACAAACTATCAATAGATATTTCACATACTCTGCGTGACTTATTATTAAGTCAAGGCGGTTATCTATCTGTAACTGTTCGGGAAAGGGAACAGGCCAAAAAGGCCGATTACGGCAGATAGAATACATAATAGTAATCTGTATGGGCTACAGTATATCTTATTAATCAGAGATAATAAAACTGTAAAACCTGCCATGAAACGTGGGTAGCTCAGAACTATTAAAGACTGTTAGTATATAGCAATTATTGATTATCAGGTCTTGTGAAAGACGTTGACTATATACTTAATATCCAATAACAGCCGAAAACGTGACCGAATTTAATTTTACAACAATTAGCATTTGGGTAATTAGTACATTTGATTTTTATCAAAAAATGTTGCCAACAAAGACACCAACAAAAAGAATACTAATTATCAAGATTGGAACATTAAATGGTTATTTAACACTTATTGATTATCTCTGGATAATCTAATGACTGACAAAATTAGGCATTAAAAGGATTGCTTAATTAATTATTGCTAATATATAATAACGTACAGTCAATAAGTACAAAAACATAAAGATTATATCTGAGTTCCTAGAAATTTTGTTAAAAGGGATCTTGACTATTAGATATAATCTTAAAAGTTTTTGTTTTGTAGATATTTTAGAATATTTTAGAATATCTACAAAACAAAGATTTTAGAATATCAAATTGGTTTATCAAATTATTTAAAATTTAACTTTGGGAGAATTACCATGATTATTTATGTAATAGAAAATAGTAACGGAACTTTTAAATATAAAAGAACATTGAAAAAAGGTGATATTTTTTTGGCATCCTTTTTCAATGTTCTGGGAGCAAAAATTTATATCCAAAAATTAAGAAAAGAAATTCCTGAATTCTAGGATTATTAGTCTTTTTAGGATTATTAGAATTATTAGGATATTAAATTTAACTTTAGGAGAATTACCATGAAAGAGAATACTAAGATTACCAAAAAAGAAAATACTAAGATCAAAAAGAGTGTCGAAATTACCGAAATTACCGAAATTACCGAAATTACCGAAATTACCAAAAAAGAGATTACCGGAATTATTACGGCCTCGGATAAAGCCGTAAAAATTATTTCTGATATCAAGAAAAGGCAGGGACTTGATATCTCAGAGTTAGGAAAAATAGAAAAACAAACAGTACAATTTTTCTTCAACGCTGGTTTATGGCCTGAAGGAAAAAAAGGACAAGGGATGTCATTATCTTCTTATAAGAAAAAGAGAAAAGAAGGAAAAGAAGGAAAAATTGAATTTTCAGAAAAATATACAGAAACTTTAACTAAGCTTGCCAAAGTCAATAATCAGATTGCAGCGTACCGCAGATTGTTTGGGGAAAAAGGGAAAAATAAAAAAGAGGGGAAAACAGTTCTGGAAGCTCTGCAAAGTTTAATTATTCGAATTGAAAAATCCGAAGAAAAAGAGTTGGGGGAATGCAAGAAAGAGATGTTAGGTTTTCTTGCAATTCAGGATTCCATTTAAGGATTCCATTTAAAAATTGTCAGGAATTGCTAAGGATTATCAAGGATTATCAAGGGGAATCACTATGACATATAATCAAGCATTGGAATTGACATATTTGGGAGAAGAGGGAAAAATTGCTCTTCTCCATTTAGGGCCGGAAATTTCTGAAAGAGGTTATTTATACTTTTATGAAATTTCTGGATTCAAATTTATGGAAATACCGGGAACTTCAAGAATAGTCCTTTTATAGGACGGGTAGTACTTAAAAAAATAAAAAGTAGTTTGTAGTATTTCACTTTTTATTCAGAAATATATGTTATCATTAATAAAAAGTGAAATATTGCAAAAAGTTAAGAGGCTAATTTTAGCTTAGAATTAAGTCAAAACAAAGGAGACTAAAAATGAAAACTTATGAATTTATTGCAGTACACCTTATAGCTATGAGGAATTGTCAAAAAATTAATAACTTTGAATGGGAGGAAAGGCATTCTGACTCCTTGGATAAAATTTTATCCACTTTTCCTGATAGTTCCGGATTTAACAGCGGCACTGAACTAGATTACGAAAAATCAACAAGTGACAAGTTGATTTTTAATTCTGCGTACCATTTTATGAACGAAAACGGTATGTATGATGGGTACAACAATTTTAGAATTGTTGTACCCATCATTTATAGGAGGATTTGAAATAAGATTGCAGAGTATTGGCTCTTGGGGCCGGAAATATAATGATGTGAAGAATTATATTCTGGAGGTATTTACTGAAATACTGGCAAGAAAAGTTGAAAAAAATTAGCTTAAAGTTAAGCTAAAACTAATCTAAGGAGACTAAAAATGGATTCAGAGACTAAAAGAAAAGTACAACATATGTATAAAGCTGAAATGAAACAGCTTACTAAACAGGAGTGTGTCGATAAATTTGCAGAGTTGGGGTACACTTTATATGATTTTAATCCATACACTAACAGGGGAAATGAAATTGTCTACCAAGCGGTTATGACCAGAATAAAAGAAACTGATACTGGGATATCTGCTTTTCATTATAAAAAAGCAAGGAGAGATGCGAACTTTGAAGAGATGCAAAAATTAAGGCGCTGGTGTTTCGGAGTTAGTCGGGGAAGAATTATTGAACTCTAAAAATAAAGGGGCCTATAATGAAAGTTGAAAGAGATAATTATGGGGCAGTTAAGAGCAAAGGAAATGAGAATTACCGGAAAATTCTTACTCTTGCAATTAAGCAGGGACAATTGGAGCCAGAATATATGGATATAGACTCAAAGCATAGGGGCAGTGCTTTGAACTACTCTGTATATGATTTTATGAGAGGGGCCGTTTTGGTACAAAAAAGAGAAACAACCTGTACCAAATACGGAAATAGCCCAAAAAAATCATATTGGCTACTAATCCGACAAGGGCGAAAAGTAATAGTATATGAGGCTCCGAAAAAAGGGGCCATTGTCCGTAAAGCAAAGAAAAGTTCAAACTCCGGGGAAGTAGTCCGGCATATTTTAGGGAAGAAGTTTGGCAATAACCAAGAAATTATTGCCAAGATAATTTCCTCTGGATTTTTACAATGAAATTTCAGAAATTTCAGAAATAGCTTAGAAATAGCTTAGAATTAAGCCAAAATAAACCTGAAAACTTCATAGGAGACTAAAAATGATTACTGAAATAAGGTTGCAAGAAGAAGTGGAAAAGTGGCTGGAACGTCACAATATTGATAATCAGATAGTTTTAACTGAGAAGTACAATGAAAAAATATGGATAGCAGATTGGAATACAGTTCCAGAAAAAATTCAGGAACTGATTATGGGCAAACTGTCCCTCGATCTGGTCTTTGAGGACGAAGGTTCTATTTGTGGGAACTGTTACCGGTTTATCTACTCCGGTGCTGAAATATGGCTGTCTGATTGCGAAATAGCCTGCAAAGAATGTGCCCTTGAATTTATTGAAGATGTAATTCAGGAGTACAGAGAAGAAGGGAGCCATTCTTCAGCTAATATTAAGGGACTTGGTATTTCTTTTATTCCCGGAATTAAGAAGGAAGGTTTCGAGGAAGAAAAAGAAGAATATCAGGTAGGGTACCACGTCGGAGACATTGATGAACCAGCCAAAATAATTCAAAGGTTCCCTGAAAATAAGGAATTGATTCTGATTGATAACGGTTCAGACGCTTTTACAGCCCGTTATAAAATTTATAGTCGGGAAATAGCTTAAAATTAAGCCAAAACTAAGGAGACTAATAATGGGCCTAACTAATAATGAATTATGTATTAATTTTACAAACGGGGCCAAAGAAGGGCAGGCCAATAATATGTTTATTGACGGAGATAAAATTTACTCATATGGGCGGCATTTTGTAATAGCAGAAAGAATTGGAAATAGGGAATTTCTTGTGAATACTAATTCTTATTCCATAACAACTGCAAAACATATGGCATTGTTCAATAATGCCGTTTCTTGTGGCACTGTTTGGGATGTGTCCAAATGTAGTATAGACCAAATTCATGCAGAAACAGAAAGTAAGTTGGTAATTTTACTATGTAAAATTGAAAAAGCAAGAAAAAATCTGGGGAAATATCTAAAAGAAAGCAAAGAGGTAGTAGATTACTATTTAAAGTTCTGTGAACGATTCCAGTTAAAAATAGATACAAGTATTTTTAATTCCTGTGGGATTACTGCTATTAAAGAAAAAGTCAAAGAAGGAGATATTAAAGCAGAGAAATTATTGGCCCGAATCATTTCTACTGGATTTATAAACTAAGGGGCCAAAATAGCTTAAAATTAAGCCAAAATAAAAAGGGGGAAGTTATGCACTATGTACAATTTTTAGTTAATGGTGAAGAGGCTATAGGCAGTAACGGTGTTTTTATCCTTGATGATCGGGACAACTTACGCACAATGATTTTTGATTCCAAAGAAAGGGGCCGAAAATTAACAAGACACATGCACAAAAATTATGATGGGTTTTCTATTCGTAAAGGTAATTTATACGCCTTTGCTGAAATACACCACGACAAACTGTAAATTGTAAACTTTTAACAAGAGTTTTGAGAAGCCATAAATATTCTTTTGCAAAATTATACTGTGAGGTTGAGATGAAAATTAAACACACTAAAATGTACAAAACTTCCATTATTGCAGATAAAGGAATGATTTTTGACAAGGGCCTTATCCTTACATCAAATATCATAGATGACATAGAAAAAAGGACTCTTAGGATAATTTTCAATGGGTATGCGATTGAGTGGATGTCTACATTTGACATAAGTGACATAAGTGACAGTGATCTATGCACAATGTTTAAAGACACCATGCTCCATAAACTGTAAATTTTTAACAAAGGAGACTAAAAATGTTATCAGAAAAAGCCATGTTGGTTGAATTAGTAATAAGACAGTGTGCCTTTCGTAAATTGGATAAGCAGGTATCCCAAGAAGTAAATTGGGATAAAAAAGCCGATTCCGGGGCCGCAAGGGTAAATAAAAGCATCCTCAAAAAAGAGGTAACAAAGGATATTCAGAAAGTGTCCAATTCCATACGGACATACCACTACAAAATGACTATGCCGTACAATGATGGTGGCCAAAGAATCCTGCCAATAGGCAACCATGCGGCGTACACAAAAGAGATTAATAAACTACAACAGGAGTTCCGAGATGCCGTAGATACTCTCTTGCAAAATTACAGTAAGGCAAAAGAGGAAGCAAAAGGATTTTTAGGGGCCTTATACAAAGAGGAAGATTACCCCGATATAGATATTATTGCAGATAAATTTGCTGTAAAAATATCCTTTTCTCCAGTGCCGGATATTAACACACTGGATAAATTGGCCGGAATTTCCCCGGACGACGTGGAATTTATCAAAAAACAGGTCAAGGAAATGGAAAAAATCAGAACAGAAAATGCCATGAAAGACTTGTGGGAAAGACTGCATACTGCTGTATCAAGTATGGCCAAAAATCTTGGCCAAAAAGATAAGATTTTTAGGAACAGTCTTATTGACAATCTTGTGGGTCTTACTGATCTTTTGCCAGTAATGAATGTTACAGGTGATCCGAATCTGGAAAAAATGCGAAAGGAGGTAGAAGCAAAACTTTGCTCATATGATGCCAAAGAATTAAGAGAGAATAAACAGGCCAGAAAAGAGGTATCCGAAAAAGCTACTGAAATTGCAGATGCTATGAGTATTTACTTTTAAATAGCTTAATTTTAAGCCAAAACTACATTAAGGAGACTAACGATGAAGATTACACAAGTAAAGGATGTCTTGGAAATTGCGTATGAAATAAAACGCCCTGTATTTCTACACTCCATGCCCGGCCTTGGAAAATCCACAGTCATAAGAGAATGGGCAGAAAGTAAAAATATGGAATTTATGGACTTACGAGTAAGTCAAAAGTCCCCTACAGAAATCGGGCCTGTCCTCTTTGTAGAAAAAGGAAAATCTGATTTTACTGTCCCAACATGGATACCGACAACGGGAAAAGGTATCTTGTTATTAGATGAAATTTCAGATGCCCCTTTAATGGTGCAATCGGCCTGTTATGAATTAGTATTGGACAGAAAACTCGGGAAAGCAAAATTAGGGAGTGGTTGGTTAGTTGTTCTTGCAGGAAACAGGCAACAAGATAAAGCCGCAAGCGGTAGACTTTCTACTGCTTTAAGTAACAGGTGTATTCATATTGAAATTGAACCTGATGCCGAAAGTTTAAAGCAATATGCCTACAGGAATAATTGGAATGACGTTATTCCTGGTATTCTTACACATAGGCCGGATTTAATTTCTACATTTGACTCAAAAAGTAAAGACTTTGCTTTTGCCAGTCCAAGAACATGGGAATATGTTTCTGATATTTTAAATCAGAATCCTGATGTTTCCGTAAGATATGATATTTTAGCTGGAACAATCGGGGCAGGAGCCGCAAGTGAATTAGAAGGATTTTTAAGAATAAGAGATGAACTGCCAAACCTGCAAAGAATAATAAAACATCCTGAGACAGAAAAAATACCGGAAAGTCCCGCCGGAAAATGGGCTGTATGTGGAGCTTTGGCAAACCTGGCAAACCAAAAAAATCTTGGAAAATTGCTTATCTATGTTGATAGAATGGAGGATGACAACAAGTCCGTATTTATCAGAGATATTCTATTAAAGGATAATTCCTTGATGAATAATAAAGACTATATAAAATGGATTGTCAAAAATCAGGAAATTTACTTAGATGATCTGTTTTAAAATAGCTTAAAATTAAGCCAAAATAAGGGGACTAAAAATGGCCTATGAATCAGAACTAAAAAAAGTAAAAATAGCCGTATCACGGCTAATCAGAGATGAGGCGTTCTTTGGACTTCTGGCAGTCCAAAAAGAACATATTATTGACAATACTAAGGGTACAGCGTGGACGGATGGAACAAGGTACGGGTATAATCCTGAATTTGTAAATTCCTTGCCTATGCCGCAACTTATTGGATTGGTGGCTCACGAAGTTTTACACAATGCGTGGTTGCATCATTTACGAATAGGCGAAAGAAATCCTGAGTTAGTAAATATTGCTGGGGATTATTGCATAAATTTTGAATTAATCAAGGCTGGTTTTAAACTTCCACCAGGAGGACTATACAAAAAAGAACTTGGTGGCAAAACAATGGATGAAGTTTACGCCATACTTGAGCAAGTGAAAGCAGAGCAAGAGAAGGATGGAAAGAGTGGAAAGAGTGGAAAGGATGGAAAGAGTGGAAAGGATGGAAAGAGTGGAAAGGATGGAAAGGATGGAAAGGATGGAAAGAGTGGAAAGAGTGGAGAGAACCAAAGAAGTATTACAGACCCGCAAGAATACCCGGACTTTACAGACAAGAAAAAGACCCCTGGGAAATCTTGTGGTGTAGTACTGCCTGCTAAAAACAAAGAGGGGAAGCCACTATCTGAAGCAGAGAAAAAAGCCGCCGAAAATGAAACAAAAATACAAGTTCAACAAGCTGTTACTGCCAGTAATAAAGCTGGTAAACTTCCAGCCGGAATACAGCGTATGGTGGATGAGTTAATTAATCCTGTAATGAACTGGGCAGAACTACTCCAGAAATTCATGTCAGATTGTTCAATGAACGATTACACATATTCCAGACCAGATCGCCGAATGATGGAAATGGGGGTAATTTCTCCGAGCATCACAGGAGATAATCTTGGAGAAATTGTGGTTGTGGTTGATACATCTGGTAGTATTGGACAAAAAGAATTAACCAAATTTGCTACTGAATTATCAAGTATTCTTGACCAGTTTACGGTAACTGTTCATCTTTTATATGTAGACACAATAGTTGCAGGATACGAAGAGCTAACAAATAATGATTTACCTTTGCAGTTAGAACCAAAGGGGGGCGGTGGAACTTCTTTTGAAAGTGTTCAGCCATTTCTTGAAGAAAAAGGCATTTGCCCAAAAGCCATACTGTATTTTACAGATATGTATGTTTATAGATGGGGGGATGAACCGGACGTGCCAGTTATGGCAATTTCCGTTTCACCGGAATGGCCGGAACCACCGGAATGGGTAGATGTTAAGTACATGGATGCATGAAGGCGTGAGTACATAAAAATATTAAGGGGGCATTATGAATAGCGAAAAAGGCATTACGCATAGCGAAAAAGACATTACTGTGATATTACGAGTACATAGAAAGTACCATTACTTTCTAGAAAAAGGGAAAATTTCTGCACCATACTGGATTTCAGGACTATCATTTAAAAATACAACAGAAAAGCCCAAAAGTGAAATTTTAGTTCTTACTAAATTTAGACCTGATACTAATGCACAACCTGGGATTTCATTTTTACATAAAAATGAAATCCCTTTTGATGTTCACCGTATGGTTAAAAACAGAACTATATTTTCAGAATATTGGAGAATCAATCAATCAGGAATTTTAGAATGTAAAACAGTAAAAGCAGACGATGAGAACATTCCTGTTTTATTTTTAATGTCTCATATAAACTGCCCAGATTCTTTAATAAGAGTTATTAAAGAGGCCTATGAAAAAATACAACCACCAATGCCTCTTGAGTACTTGGAAATGTCCGACGAACACAAAGCAGAAATCATCTCTCAAGGATTTATAAAATAAGGAGAACTACCATGCAAAAGAAAATATACTCCCTTTCAAACATTGTAAATCATCCTGGGCTTGTAATAGAGGATTCATTCACAATACGAGGATGGAATAGAAAGTCTGGAACTTCAAGAATAGGGGAATGTGGGGAGTGCCACAATATAATATTTATTGGAGAACCTTACTTTCAACCAGATGGAATGATGCCCATTTGTTTGTCCTGTTGTGATATCAAACCCACTGGCAAGTTCAGGAATGGCAAAGACATTTTAAACCTTAATTGAGGAAAAACTATGATCCGAAAAATACTACCAAAAGGAGGAATAAAAACTTCTCAAAAAACAAATAAGCAAGATATCATTAACCGTGTATTAGAAGAGTTTAAACAAGACATGGAAATAGATTGCTTGGAACCTATGAGAGAATTACTAAAGACAGTCAAGATAAAGGAACTTAAAAAGTTTCTAAAAATCTACTAAGGAGACTAGCAATGTTAACTATTATTAAATCAATCAATGCTGAAACTAATCCCAAAAATATTGCAAATTTGGTAGCTGTAATTATTAAAAATTATCAAGAAATTGAGGATTGCATTACCAGCAACATTGAAAATGTAGAAGATGAATGGGTAGAATGTTGTGGTGTTGATATTCATTTAGAGAATTTAGTATTTGAAAATTATAAAATGGTAGAAATAACAGCATACCCTATTGTATTTTCCAGTAAGGGCCATGATACAGATATCAATACAATGGTAAAACTGATAATTGATACCCATTTGGCAATAAGTCTTAATATTTAAAGAGGATATTATGAAAACACTTAACAAAATAACACTTAAAGAAAAGTATGAAAAAAGTCTACCACCAGCCCACAATTTACCAAAAGTAATTTGTGATCTAAATGGGTGGATTAATAACAGAAAAAAATCTTTTCTTTCATCTACTTTACTATGCCGTTCTGTGAACCTAATACAAGAGTATATTTCCCTACGAAAAAAATACTTAGAACTTATGGTGGAAACATCATATCTTATTACTGAGAGGGATGATTTATTTTCATTTTTAAAAGAGGAAAAGAGTGAATAAAATAACAGGTATATAAAAATACTTGACAAGACTATTTTCTGGTATTAGAATAATATTATTACATAAGGAGATACTATGGATGGCCAGACAGAATTATGTATTAATGATAAGCGACTAATTAGCTCTTTTATGGATGGAGTACCGGGAAGGAGTGCTAATTTAGTCACACGAGGGGATGCAATTTGGACTGAGGATGATGATAAGGATGAGAAGGGCAACATTCTTGTAATTAAACGAATAAACTACAAGAATGTTGTAATCTACTTGGTACATCCCCCAAGTGATTTTGGAATACCAGCCGGAGTTGAGTCCCATTTTTTGATAAATTATAGAAAACAAATATCCCAGTACTTGTTTTCTAATGAAATTTCAACAACCAAAGTTGCCTTGCTGGAAAGCATTAAACCAATAAAAGTAGCCATAGTTAAAACTCCTTTTTGTATGCCCGTCCTGTGTCCCTATTACAGTAAGTCTGTTTTGGGAGTTTTACTTGGGTCTGATGGGGTTTCTTTTAAAAGCGTATTTAAAAGAAACCAAACACTTAAGAGGATGTCCAACATTATTTGGTTTTCTTTTTTACTATATAAATGTGCCAAGATTGATTTTAATGATATTCTTCTCTATACCCTTAAAAAGAATAAAGATGTCCTGCAAAAAATAGAAGAACTAATAAAGTATAACTTGGACAAAGATGATTTTGCAGAATTAAAAGTAAAAATAATGTCCTGTAAATTTCTGGTATAAGGAGAAAACCATGAAAAAGAAAAAAGAAGTTAAGAAGCCTGTAGTTAAGAAGCCTGTAGTTAAGAAGCCTGTAGTTAAGAAGCCTGTAGTTAAGAAGCCTGTAGTTAAGAAGCCTGT
>VAPL010050730.1_pt1 | contig 35108 bp, 37 predicted proteins | sample 3395061 | NCBI WGS metagenome assembly VAPL01 (sample SAMN08290444, study PRJNA428436) | hydrothermal vent metagenome | isolation source: Deep-sea hydrothermal vent chimney 2 | place: Pacific Ocean: Juan De Fuca Ridge | depth 2182 m m | reverse complement strand
GTATTCGTAGTGCCAGTTTCTTTATTATTACTGGCACTTATGATGTATTCGTAGTGCCAGTTTCTTTATTATTACTGGCACTTATGATGTATTCGTAGTGCGAGTTAGTAGCCCGGATGAAATAAAATGCAATCCGGGAAATAATGCAATAATCCTCCCGGATTCCGTTACACTACATCCAGGCTATATATAAATACATAAACATATAAAGATGAAACCAGACCAGCCACAGCGCGATATCTATAACGTCACTCGCTTAAACCGTGAAGTACGGACTATTCTTGAAACCGGTTTTCCACTTATCTGGCTTGAAGGTGAATTATCCAACCTGGCCTGCCCTGCTTCCGGACACTGGTACTTTTCTTTAAAAGACAATCATGCTCAAGTTCGGTGTGCAATGTTCAGAACACGCAACCGCCTACTCCGGTTTGTACCACGCAATGGCTTGCAGGTAATCGCACGTGCCAAAGTTGGGCTCTATGAACCACGCGGCGAGTTTCAACTGGTTATCGAGCACCTTGAAGAAGCCGGTGAAGGTGCGCTCCGACAACAGTTTGAGCAGCTAAAAAACAAGCTCAACGCACAGGGACTCTTTGCGGCTGAAATAAAAAAACCACTGCCACACATCCCTAAACGAATTGGCGTTATCACCTCTCCCACAGGTGCCGCAATCCATGATGTACTCACCACATTAAAACGTCGCTTTGCAGCATTAGAGATTATTATTTATCCGGTTAGTGTTCAGGGTAAAACCGCAGCAGCGGATATCGCCAAAACAATTCAACTCGCAGATAGAAGGAATGAATGTGACGTATTATTGTTAACCCGTGGTGGTGGTTCATTGGAAGACTTGTGGTCTTTTAATGAAGAGGTGGTGGCGCAAGCTATTTTTAATTGTACAATTCCACTTATCTCCGCCGTTGGCCATGACATTGACTTTACCATTGCCGACTTTGTTGCCGATGTACGTGCAGCGACCCCCACTGCAGCAGCCGAACTTGTAAGCCCGGATACAAAACACTGGTCACAACAATTCATCAATTTACAAAAAAGGCTGGTACAACTTGTAAAAAATACCCTGGGCCAAAAACAGGCTCGCGTTGAACAGCTTGCAAAAAACATTGTTCATCCCAGCTACTACATTGAAGAAACCAGCCAGCGAATTGACGAACTGTTATATCGCCTGCAAAACAGAATAAAAACACAAATAACCACAAAAAAATTACAATTAAGAAACTTGCAGACCCGCTGCCAGTCTCAAAACCCAAAATATAAAATTCAGGTTCACTCACAGCAAATGGCGCAATTATTTCAAAAACTTAAAGCGGCTCAAATACACCAGCTTGATATACTGAAACAGCGATTTATTCGTAACACATCAACACTGGAAGCAGTGAGTCCACTGGCAACACTTAACCGTGGCTATGCCTATGTAAACCATGTTAACTCGAATGTTATAATTAAAGATATTACGCAAATAAAAAGTGGCGATGAACTTGTCACAACATTGGCAAAAGGCAAGTTCTCGTCAACCGTCACAAACAAATGGATTAAAGACTAACTCAATGACCTGCAAAAAAAATACTTTATTCAGTTTAAAGTCAAAACTATTCTATAGTTTTATTTTTTCTTTTTACCTGTTAAGCCCGAATGGTTTTGCTGATTCACTACCAAAAAACAGTACCGTGCCCGGTGGTATTGCCATTATTAATCTTGGCCTCTCCAGCAACCAGCCCGTACCACGAGCCACATTCAGGCAACACCGCGTTATGGTAAAAGAAAGAAACAGTGTATGGCATGCTATTGTCGGTATTCCTCTGAGCACAAAAGCAGGAAAATATTTTATTAAAACTTCTAATAGCAAGAGCTATCCTTTCACTGTAAATCAAAAAAAATACAAGACACAATACTTAACCATTAAAAATAAACGCAAAGTCAATCCAACCAAAAAAGACATTGAGCGAATCATAAAAGAAAAGAAAGTGATTAAAACTGTATTTAAGAAATGGCGTGATGTGTCAAATGTAAGTACAGAATTTATTGTCCCGGTTAATGGCCCGTTTAGTAGCCCTTTTGGACTGCGCCGATTTTTTAACAAACAACCACGACGACCACATAGTGGGCTGGATATTGCAGCGGCAACAGGTACACCCGTTCATGCGGCCGCAGCAGGCATCGTATCCAATACAGGTGATTATTTTTTTAATGGTAATTCTGTTTTCATCGACCATGGTCAAGGATTAATAACCATGTATTTCCACTTAAGTAAAATAACAATAAAAACCGGGGAAAAAATTAATCAGGGAGACATTATTGGTGAAGTGGGTATGACGGGTCGGGTAACCGGACCACATTTGCACTGGAGTGTTAACCTGAATAATACACGAGTAGAACCTACATTATTTTTGCCTGTATTATTTTCAAAGAAATAACACAAATGCCATCAGCTTTGGCCACTTTCCCTGGCTGGGTTAACTGGATAGCTCAGGATGAAGATGGCCACTGGTGGGGTTATAGTGTTGAACCCTTACAGCACGACCATGGCTGGTATGAAAACGAGGTAGGTCGCTATATTTTACTGACAAAAGGAGAACCCAACAAACAATGGAAACAGAGCTTACAAAAAATAAAAAACTAACCAAAATTCAGTTCAGCCGCTGCCTCACCAATATGGTTGCCCTGCGCATAATCAATACCCATTGCCGCTAATAATTTTAATGTTGCTTCATTTTCAACATATTCTGCAATTGTCTTAATGTTTAATGACTTTGCAATATGGTGTATGGATTTCACCATTGCCTGATCAACTTTGTCATTAATAATGTCCCGAATAAACGTGCCATCTATTTTAAGATAGTCAACGGGTAAATATTTCAGATAGGCGAAAGAACTAAAGCCGGTACCAAAATCATCCAGAGCAAACTTGCAACCTATTTCTTTCAGGCCTTTAATAAAGAACCGGGCACTTTCAATTTGAGATACCGCCGATGATTCCGTAATTTCAAATACTATTTGAGCAGGATTAACACCAGATGAAATAATCATGTGTTTAATATCAATCAGTAAATCATGATTACCTATCGACACTGCCGACAAGTTCATTGATATACTCACATTGCCATGTTTACTGGATAAATACTTTATATTATTCAAGGTGGACTCAATAACACGCCGATCAATCTTATGCATCATCGAAAAACGTTCTGCGGTTTCAATAAAAGAAGATGAAGGCCGAATACTATTATCTTTATCAACAATTCGTAATAAAGTTTCATGCAATAAGACCTGGCCTGAACGTGGTTCAATGATAGGCTGAAAGAACATCTTAAAACGATCTTCTGAAATAATAGTTCGTAATTCATTAACCAGATGCAGTTCATCACGTACCAGCACATCATCATTATCCAGATCGGAATACAAATGGCAGCCGTTCTGACCATGCTGTTTAGCAACCGTACAGGCAATATCGGCCTGACGCAATACATCTTCCTTGTTACGCACCAGGCTATCAATCACGGTTATTCCAATACAGATATTAATATCATAATAATTTCCGCTGCGTATGAAAGTGAGGGATGATATTGCATTTATTAAATCATCGGCCATATGAACTGCACCGAGTGAATCAACATCATTTAAAAGAACACCAAATTCATCACTACCCAGCCTTGCCAGAAGATCACATTCCCTGATTCTTTGTTGCAATATAGCAGAGACTTCGCAAAGTAACTCATCACCCACCGTATGTCCGGCTGTATCATTAATTACTTTAAACTGATTAATATCAACATATAACATCGCATACGTATGCATGCCACGTTTTGATATGCTGACAGCATGATTAAGCTGGTTTTCGAAATAATTCCGGTTATACAAATTGGTTAAAGGATCATGCTGAACAATATACTCAAGCTGGCGGCGTGCAATATGGTCGTTGGTTTTATCCTGCAAAACAAGAACAACTGATTTAAGTGTGCTGTTTTCAAAAACTGGGGTTACCATATAATTAATTAATATCTGACTGCCATCGGATTTTAGTAGCTTTGCTTCCGACTGTTGTTTAATAACTCTTTTTTCATTAAGGCAAACTTGTATCGGGCTTAAGTAGCATGGCATGTTAAGTTCATTGTAAATAGTAATAACATGATCAAAGTCTTTGCCAAGAATATTATTCTTTTTAATCTTTAATAATTGTTCGGCTTTATTGTTAATATAGGTTATCTGACTATGAAGATTACAGATAACAACAACATCCTGAATGCTGTCTAATGCAGATAGTATACCAGGTACATACTGGCTTTCATTTAATATGCTGGATATGTCTAACTCAGAAGGGGGAGGTAAATCTTCACACTCATCCTTGACTACATCAGCAGGTAGCTCTGGCCCAATAGCCGCTTGTTCATCCATAAATAGTCCTCACACCAAAATATCATTATTATCATAAAGACTGCACCTGCTAGTGCATTAATAGTAGACACTTAAAGTAGAATAGCAAGCTGGGGTTTGCGCCTGGCCAAATAAATCATTTTAGTGCGCTAAAAAAGATCTGTTACCGTTTTACGTGTTTCATCAGACGGCGTTTTTTATCGATTTGATGCCTGGTCAGTGTATTTTTCTTATTTTTATAAGGGTTATCACCGGTGCGGAATACAACCTGCAGAGGTGTTCCAACCAGTTTCAGTTTTTTGCTAAAAGCATTAATAAGATAGCGCTTATATTGAAGTGGCACATCGCTGGTCTGGTTGCCATGAATAATAATCAGTGGTGGGTTCTGCCCGCCCTGATGTGCATAACGAAGTTTAATGCGCCGCCCTCGCACCAGTGGCGGCGGGTGTGCCTCCACAATATTGGTTAATAACCGGGTTAACAGTGGCGTTGCAAAATGTTGAGTTGCTGACTGATAGGACTGATTGATTGAGGCATACAACTCGCCCACGCCCGTTCCATATAATGCCGAGATACGGTGTAATTTTGCAAAGGTGATAAACGGGAGCTTTAAATCCAGTTCACGCTGAATAGTTGTTTTGTCATCCTGATCCAGACCGTCCCATTTGTTAATGGCCAGAACAAGCCCACGGCCAGCATCCAGTACAAAACCAAGAATACTTGCATCTTGCTCAGTGATCCCTTCATGGGCATCCAGTAACATCACAACCACGTGTGCATCTTCAATCGCTTTTAGTGTTTTTATCACACTGAATTTTTCTATGGTTTCTTTAACCCGACTACGGCGGCGAACACCGGCAGTATCTATTAAAGTATAGCGTTGACCATCACGATCGAAAGGCAAATAAATACTGTCGCGCGTGGTGCCGGGTAAATCAAAACTCACAACACGTTCTTCACCAAGTATGCGATTAACCAAAGTAGACTTGCCGACATTGGGACGACCGATGATTGCAACCTTAATGCCTTTGTCTTCATCATCCTCTTCAATATCATTAAACTGATATGTATCAAGAAGACTGTGCATCATCTTTTCAACGCCACGACCGTGGCTAGATGAAATAGTATAAAGATGTTCAAAACCCAATGCATAAAACTCGGCACTAACAATATCGGGATCACGCCCATCAATTTTATTGACTACAATGGATATTTTTTTCTCGGTGTTACGTAAACGTTTGGCAATTTCCTCATCCTGTGGCGTCATACCCGCTGTAGCATCAACAAGAAATAAAATTTCATCTGCTTCCAGCGTTGCTTCCCAGGATTGTTGAGCCATTAACTCATCAATACCTTCGCCTTCACCACTTAGACCACCTGTATCAACAATAATGTAAGGTAGAGAGCCAACCAGCCCTTCGCCATACTGTCGGTCACGTGTAAGACCAGGTTGGTCAGCAACCAGTGCATCACGTGACTTTGTTAAGCGATTGAATAAGGTTGACTTGCCCACATTAGGACGCCCAACCAGAACAAGTACAGGTTTCATCTCAGCTCGCCATCAACAATCTAGTTGCTACGTATAGCAAGGCTGGAAATATTTCCATGACGATCAAAAATAAATACCTTATCTTTAAATACCAGTGGTGCAGTTAAAATGCCATTGGACTTGGTAAAAATAAAGTCATATTCATTTTCAACATAAGAGTCGTCACTTCCCTGACGGAAACGAGCTTTTAAATGACCATCTTCACTATCCAGCCAGTGAACAAAACCATTAAAATCGGCAACCATAACCGAGTTTTTATATAAAACCGGCTTTGTTAATGCACGACGAAGAAGCTTATCCTGCTTCCAGACTGTTGCACCTGTTTTTCTGTCAAGCGCCCAGACATAGCCTTCACTGTCCGAAATATATAATCGATGTTCATCTACTTCGATACCACGATATGCCGAGAAATCACGGGTCCATACCAATTGCCCTGAAGGAATATGAATGTTTGCAATACGCCCCTGATAAGCGACGACATATAAATTCTCGCCAAAAATAACTGGATCAGCATCAATATCAATCATACGTTCAATTTCAGTCCGACCACTCGAAACCGCAACGGTTAAATTCCAGATAACCTGGCCAGTCTCAACCGATAAACCCACCAGCTTGCCATTATCAAGGCCGCTAATAATAGTATTTTCATAAACCACTGGTGCACTATTACCTCGCAGGGTTAATGCAGGCACAGCACGATCATAGACCCACTTTTCCTGCCCTGTTTCAAGATCAAGCGCTACAATCTTGCCATCAACAGATTTAACAATAACGTAATTCCCGGCTTTAACCGGTTTTGCAAAAACTTCGCTTGTCACTGTTGTTTGCCATAACTCAGCACCGGTTTTAATATCCAGTGCAATCACTGCACCTTCATTGGTTGCCAAAAGCAGCATATTATCAATTTTACTTAAACCGGCAGAAACAGGGATCTGTAATGACTTCTGCCACAAAGTGTCACCCGTGCTCGTATTAGTGACCGACAAAAGCCCCTGATAATCGATTGTGTAAAGATTGTCGTTATAAACAACTGGCAACAGTAAATAGTAACGATCACTCACCCCTTCACCAATTTGTCGTTGCCAATCGTCAGTAACAATCAACTCTTTTTTAAATGGTGCCAACTTGGCAGGCGGTAATACAGGTGAGGGTGATGAGGTACATGCAGACAAAACAATACTCACCACAATCAATGGAACTAAAAATAAATAACGATACATTAAAACTACTCCTTCGTGATACTTGCCATAGGCATATCAGAAGCTGGAAGGTTGTTTGACTTCATCTCAATCATCGAACGTCGACGATCACCGGGATTTAACTTTGATAAAGCAAGCTGGTATTCAGCTTTTGCATTTTTAAATTCTTTTAATGCTGTGTAAATATCACCACGCAACTCTGCGTATATTGAATCAAAAGCACCTGGTTTAATGTCTTTAATCAGCGCAAGTGCAGCATCTGCCTTGTTCATTTGCAATAACACTTTCACCAATCTGCTCCTTGCAATATGAACAAAACTTTCCTGCTTACTGTTTTCAATAATCCATTCAAGCTGCTGCTTTGCCTTCTGGTAATCTTTTTCTTCAACTAACCTTTTTACTACAACAAAGGCAGACAGATCAGCATAGCTTTTACCGGCATATTGTGATTCCACCTCACCTAACTTCGAGATAAGTTTTGCCTTATCTTTTGCCGACAGGGCAACCACTTCTTCAAACTGCATCGATGCAAGTTTGGCCTGTTCATCTATATTACTCTGCCAGAAACGATAGCCACCGATACCACCAATCCCTAAAACAAGACCTAAAATGATAGATTTACCATTTTCCTTCCACCATTTTTTTATTACTTCGATTTGCTCTTCTTCTGTTCGATATTCTTCACTCATAACAATTTTTCGCTCTAATTTGTAAAATTATTTTCTATAAATTTAATTAATTCATCTTTAGCCATTTTCTGTTGTGCTTCATTTTCTCTTAAATTCTTAACACACACTTTACTCTCTGCCACTTCATCGTCTCCCATAATAAAAGCATATGCAGCTCCACTCTTATCCGCACGTTTCATCTGGCTTTTAAAACTGCCACCATCACAATTCACTAAAATTGAAATATCCGGTTGCGCATCACGAACTGCTTCAATCAGTGGAAACATCGTTTGTTGGGCTTTTTCACCGACAATAATGGCATAAATATCCGGAGTATTTGGCTTAATGTTGTTATCCGATTGTTCAACCATCGAAACTAACCGCTCAACACCCATCGCAAAACCAATAGCAGTAGTTGCCTTGCCGCCTAATTGCTCAATAAGACCATCATAGCGCCCACCTGCACACACAGTACCTTGCGCGCCTAAAGCATCGGTTACCCATTCAAATACTGTCTGCGAATAATAGTCCAGCCCCCGAACTAACGAAGTATTAACAATATATTTAATATTCAATATATCCAGCTGTGCACAAAGATTTTTAAAGTATTGCTCAGATTCAGCATCAAGATGATCCAGCAACTTGGGTGCACTCGATATTATCTCTTTTAACTCGGAGTTTTTACTGTCCAAAACCCTTAATGGATTCGTTTCCAGACGCCGCAAGCTATCATCATCCAGCTTATCTTTGTGCTGAATTAAATATTCAACCAGTAAACTTTTATAAGCTGTACGTGATGCACTGGTACCAAGAGAATTAATTTCCAGACGCACATCATCTTCAATGCCAATCATTTTCCAGAAACGTGCAATCATGGCAATCAATTCGACATCAATATCCGGCCCACTCATGCCAAAGGCTTCCACACCCATTTGCTGAAACTGGCGATAACGACCTTTTTGTGGTCGTTCATGACGAAACATAGGCCCCATGTACCATAAGCGTTGTTGTTGATTATGTAACAAGCCGTTCTGCAAACAGGCACGCACACAACATGCAGTACCTTCCGGGCGTAAAGTCAGACTATCACCATTACGGTCATCAAAAGTGTACATTTCTTTTTCGACAATATCGGTTACTTCACCGATTGAGCGTTTAAACAGCTCTGTTTTTTCAACAATTGGCATACGAATCTCGGCGTACGCATATTGATCCATTAAGTTTCTAAAGGAGGTTTCTACAAATTGCCAGGTTGCAACATTTTCTGGCAATAAATCATTCATTCCTCTGATAGCTTGCAATATTTTTGACACAATTCAAATCTCAACAACAATAATTTAATCTGGATTTACAGCAATATTTATTGACGAATAAACCACCAGCTTGCTAACAGCAAGGCCGCCACAATAATAAGCAACATTACCCAGTTTATACTCTGACGTGACGAATCGGATAAAGTCTGTCTTTTATCCATATAATTTGGCAGCAAATTTGATTCCTTGTCATCCTTCTGCTGGCACATTTCCACAATTTGTTGCTCCGGAATTTTTAACAACCGTGCATAACTTCGAATATAACCATTAACATACGACATACTGGATATTTTTGAAAAATCATCTTCCTCAATGGCCGCAATATAACTCACATCCAGGTTCAACTTTGATGCAACTTCATCCTGTGTCATATTCAGTTTTTTACGCTGGCTTTTCAGTGTTCCACCCACCAGATAAACTGAAGCAATCACATCTTCTTTTTTTTCTGATTCAGTTTCAGATAATTCATTATCAACCATTAAAGTGCTCCCGAGATTTTAAGCTTTTTAAGCAATCTGGCTTCTTTTGATTGCGGAAACTTGTTTGCAAGTGACCAGGATAAATTTCTTAGCGTCTTAACATTATTTTGTTTCTTTGCAATTAAAACCCCTAACCATAAACTCGCAGCAGTATCACGCCCCACTCGATTATAATACTTCAGGTATTTAGCCGCCGACTTAATATTTCCCGTATCAAAATCCAGCAAGGCAACTGCAAGTAATGATGTCGCCAAATTAGGATTAATTTTAATGGCCTGAATATAGTTTTCCCGGGCAATTTTTATATTGCCCTGATTTTCCGAACAAACACCTATATTTTCAAATACCTTGCTTCTGTCAGCATAAACAGGATTTTCTAACGCCTTGTTAAAATACTTAAAAGCTTCCTTATATTTCTTGTCTGCGCATAAAAAAGCACCGTAATTATTACTAATAGATGAGTCATCCGGTGCAACATCCAGTGCTTGCTGGAAATAACTGTCAGCTCTCTCTCTTTCATCAATACGGCGATATAGCTCAGCAACATAAAGATAAGCTTTACCATTATCCGGGTTTTGCTTAATTGCCTTTTTTAGTTTTGCCAGCGCCTGTTCATTCCGCCCTTTCATTAAGTAAGCCAAACCTAATTGTGCATTTAATTTTGAGGCACGGTCTAAATCCTGAACCCGGGTTGTTGTGCAACTTGTAAGCACCAGAATAACGCTAAGTAAAAAACTTATTCGCAACATTAAAGTATTCCCCCTGAAGCCGATTCATTATTATTAATATTAGTTGTACTGACTTTAATTTCTTCACGACGAAAACGTCGTTTGGTTTTGTCCATTACTTTTCCAGCAAGCTGTCCACAGGCCGCATCAATATCATCACCACGTGTTTTCCGCGTGGTTGCGATAACACCTGATTTCATTAAAATATTGCGGAATTTTTCAATCGACTTATTTGATGAACACTGATATTTTGAGTTCGGGAAAGGATTAAATGGGATTAAATTCACTTTCGATGGAATATCTTTTATCAGTGCAACAAGCTCACGGGCATGCTGAGGCTTGTCATTAATGCCATCTAACATGACATACTCAAAAGTAACTTTACGCTTATGTTCACCTTTTACATAATACCTGCAAGCATTCAGTAATTGTTTGATTGGGTATTTTCTATTAATAGGCACCAGTTCATTTCGTAATTCATCATTGGTTGCATGCAATGAAACAGCCAGCGCAACATCACTTACCGCTTTTAGCCTTTCAAGAGCGGGCACTACACCCGAAGTGCTAATCGTAACCCGGCGCTTTGATAAACCATAGGCATTGTCGTCCATCATAATATTCATTGCAGCAACAACATTGTTAAAATTAAGTAACGGCTCGCCCATCCCCATTAATACAACATTGCTAATCACTCGCTGATTACGTGGCATGACTTTCATCGCCTGATTAGCCGCCCAGAGCTGACCAATAATTTCTGCCGCACTCAGGTTACGGTTAAAACCCTGTTGTGCCGTTGAACAAAAGCTACACTCAAGCGCGCAACCAATTTGTGATGACACACATAAAGTACCACGATCATTTTCGGGAATAAAAACGGTTTCAATGGCATTGCCGTTTTCCAGACTAAAGAGCCATTTAATGGTACCGTCATCTGATTCCTGCTGCTCGATAATATCTGGCACACTTATTTTAGCCATCGATGCTAATTTTTCACGCATCACTTTGCTAAGGTTGGTCATTTGCTCAAAATCACTCACGCCAAACTGATAAATCCACTTGAGCATTTGTGTCGCACGAAAAGGTTTCTCACCCAGCTCGGCGAAAAATGCTTCCATCCCTTTACGGTCGAAATTTAGTAAATTAACAAGTGGGTCAGACAAACAAATATTCCTTAAAATCACTCTATTATATAGTATGCGCTAAATAGAGCCTTAAAAATCAACAACGTTCTGCAAAATCAGCTATTTTTTAAATAAATTTGCTGATTTTCGGCATTTTAGGCCACTCATATCCAGACAAATGATTAAAACAGATTAGCTCACAGATAAATAGTGCTATGTTGTTGAAAACATAGAGTTTCCGGCCTTCAAACCAAGTATGCAAGTATTTTACAAAGTGTTTACATGGAAACAGGCACATACACCTCAAATCCTTGCAAAATAGGTTGGATTTTAACCTTTTAGGGGGGATCTAGCCAATAAAAGCAGAAGTTTATCAGGGAGTGGCCCGGATGCAGCACAGCGAAATCCGGGGGATTTAGACATTATTGCCCGGATTGCATTTTATTGCATCCGGGCTACCCGTTAAACGGGAACAAGGGGTTAATCTTTCTCGTCAATCCAGGCCATCTGGATTGCTTCGAGGATTTTTTCACCGGAATGTGCCGGATCATCATCAAAATCTTTCAGCTCAAGCACCCAGTTATGTAAATCAGTAAAACGAATCGTTTTGGGGTCAATATCCGGATGTGTTTCATCCAGTTCAATGGCAATATCCAGTATATCAGTCCACTTTAGTGACATATTTTCCTCCAAATTATGTTAGTGATTTTCAGATACCATAAACAGTCCTTACACATTATGATAGTTATTCAGCGTAAGAAGCAGCTGAAGACAATCTCTATTAAGCTGAATTCGGTCAAAAAAACCATCATAATTAAGTGTAATTTTCTTGCCTGTATGCATAAAGCAGACGTTTAACGTCATACTTAATTAATTTGAAACTATCAGATCATTTAATCTACGCCACAACCTGAAGTTGTGAGATTGTTCTTTGTTTGATTTTTGTAGAAGATGTCAGAGGATGATAGCTAACTTGATGAATGGTCTTGCCATTTGCTCTCAAAAAAGCTTCCACTGCAAGATTATGAGGAGCATTTCCCCAGTCTTCTCCAATCACAAAAACGTCTACATCTAATTCTTTACAAGCAGAGGTATATTCCAATTCATAGTAGGGACGTACAATATCAACACAGCGCAATGCCTTTAACATTTCCATTCTTTGCTCAAGAGGAACAACGGGAGTATGTTTTTTATAGCTCGCAACCACTTCATCTGACGCAACGCCGACTGCAATGGTATCACCTAATGTTTTGCAGTGTTCAAGTATTGCCAGGTGACCAACATGTAATAAATCCCAAGTTCCTACGGTGTATATGAGCATTATTTGTGTCCAATATGATGTTAAACTGAGTGCGGTATTTTAGCATTAAATGCTACTCCAATGCCGTTTCATAAGAATTATTTATACGAATATCACAAATTTTCAGAAAAAGGGCTCCAAATGCCAGTAAAAAACACTGATTCAGAAGAACTCCAGCCTAACTCTATTCTTTCCTATGCTAAGGATCTTCCGAATATTGCTTCGTTATCTGGCTTAGCCTGCACCCTTCTTGCTATTTATTTCAGCATTGCTGGGCTTTATGCCGCTGCAATGATTGGCATGATCTGGGCAGTTGCTTTCGATTGGGCTGATGGCCTCATTGCGCGCAGAATGAAAGGACGAACAGGTAATGACCGTATTTTTGGAGGCCAACTTGATGTCTTAATAGACATTGTTAGCTATGGTGTCACACCGGCTATTCTGCTTTTAAGCTATGGAAATTTTGAGCTTATCTACCTAATTGGTGCATTTGCTATGCTTGCAGCAAGTGCACTACGATTAAGTTATTTTTCCACCTTCGGACTTGCTGACGGAACCCACTACACAGGATTGGCGCTTGATAACAACAGTATCATACTCGTTTTTATATTTTTATTTGAAGGTCTTTTTAGCCAAAGTACTTTTTCTATTATCCTCTATGCTAGCAGTCTAAGTCTTGCAGGCTTAAATGTATCGCAGATAAAAACACCTAAATTTTCTGGAAACCCAGTCAATGTTATTATTCTCGCCACCTATACACTGGTAATAACAGCTGTCTATGGTTGGAAACTTCTATAGAAAATTAGTAAAGCTAAATTTTTGAATCTTATGTTAAACTAACTTACGCGGCACATTTTCTTTGCTAGTCAAGTTGGACGATTTTCTATGTGCTTCTTATATTCTCATTAAAATGCTTTCCAAACTAAGTCGTGACTTGGGAAGCTTTGCGTTATAGTCATTTTCTGAATGATGATATCCAATAGCTAAGGCAACGTCACACTGATAGCCATCAAGCTCTTGTTTAAATTCTTCGTTGACTAAATCAATGTCAATTCCTTCCAAAGGAGTCGAATCTATTTTGAGACGAGCCAAGGCATGTAACGTGTTTCCTAAAGCAAGATAGGTTTGTGCTTTTGTCCAACAACTTGTGTTGCCTGTTTCATCAGTATTGAACTCAGCAAATCCAAAAGCTCCAAAGGCGCTCTCACGATCATCTGGCTTTGTTCGCCCATCCTCAATCCCTTTATCGACAACTTGAGCATAATCATCACGCGTATAACGAGGATTGTAAGCAAAAAGGATAATATGTGAGCTATCAAATACATGAGGTTGGTTATATTCATGTTTATTAACAAATGTTTTATTCATGCGCTCTTTGGATTCATTGCTTTCAATCACAACAAATTTCCATGGTTGCGAGTTAATGGATGACGCAGAGAGACGCATCGCCTCAAATAGCACATCAAGATCTTTTTGAGAAACCTTCCTTGTCGCATCGTACTTTTTGGTACTATGCCTCCACTGAAGATCTTCAATAATTGGATGAACCATAGCTATCCCCTGAATTTGTTTAATATTTGTCGTTTTATGCACAAAACATTAATTTAGATAGAATCTGACTTTGCCGAATTAGGCAAGTTAACTACCAAAACCTACTAAAACGCCATGTAAGAACCAATAGTTCTAGGTATACATACCTAGCGCTAGAGGAAAAAAATGTATGAAAGGTCTTCTTTCGCTCTTAAAATGAATTTAATTAAAAATAAATGCAAAAAAACCCCTTTTTGGCCTTAATAACTTTTTTTAATAGGAAGACAATTACAATATCAATAAAGATACCTCGTATGAGATACTTTTTTGTTAGAAGTTATCGGTTCTGACTTCGGGGTCTGAGAGGTTACATGTAGCTGATGGTCTTGAGAATTGAATTAAGTGACTCAAACTGCCGTTAATGTAATAGGTAAAACAAGAGTTTTGGTGGCCGCCAATTTGTCCTGTATTACTTGGTTAAAGTGCACTTTAGTTTCTCTTAGAACTTTCCTTCAAATACAAGTTTTACTTGTACAATAAACTTTACACCGTTTGTTTACTAAAAGTAAACCTCTGGTTTACTTTTATTTAAAATAATATAAAAATCAAAAGGTTATAAGCCATAATTGTTTATTAATTTTTGTTTTAATTGTTAAACAAACAGAAGTTGTTGTAAATTTAACTCTTTATGCTAGCGGAAGAGCTCCCTAACACCATTAAGAATTGAATTAGTGATTTTCTGAGACCATATTAATGGTGTATTTTGGTATTTCGATAACAAGATCCTTATCCCCCACAACAGCCTGACAGCTTAAGCGCGAATCCGGTTCTAAACCCCATGCTTTATCGAGTAAGTCATCTTCCAGTTCGGTTGATTCTTCCAACGCATCAAAGCCTTCACGGATATAAACATGGCAGGTTGTGCAGGCACAGGATTTTTCACAGGCGTGTTCAATCTCAATGCCATTTTCCAATGCTGCATCGCAAATGGTAACACCGGGTTCAACATCAAACATCGCACCTTCCGGACATATATCTTCATGAGGTAAAAAAATTAATTTTGTCATTATTCAATCCTGTTTTTTATTTCTTACTAGGCTTTAAATTCATCAACATTATGACCAGCCATTGCTTTTCGGATATTTGAATCCATACGCCGCGACACAAACACTTCAGCAACTTTATCCAGCTCCTGCATGGCCTGTTTTATTGCACGATCATTATTGCCGGTTTTAAGTTTTGCCAGCTTCTCTGCTGCTGCATCAATGCTTTGTCTTTCTTCTGCTGATAACATATCACCATCGTCATTGAGTGCAGCGGCTAATGCTTCAAGCACCCTGTCCGCTTCTACCTGTTGTTCATGTAACATACGTGCCGCAATATCTTCTTCGGCATGCTCCATTGAATCCAGTAACATTTTTTCAATTTCAGTATCGGTTAAACCATAAGAGGGTTTCACTTCAATGCCACTTTCAATACCGGTTGTTTCCTCACGGGCAGAAACATGCAACAAACCATCAGCATCCACTTCAAAAGTCACGCGTATTCGCGCTGAACCGGCCACCAGCGGTGGAATGCCCTTTAAAGAAAAGCGTCCTAATGAACGACAGTCTGAAACGAGTTCACGTTCGCCTTGTACCACATGAATCGACATTGCAGTCTGACCATCTTTATAAGTGGTAAAATCCTGTGCACGGGTAACAGGAATAGTGGTGTTACGTGGAATAATTTTTTCAACCAGGTCACCCATTGTTTCCAACCCGAGTGATAAAGGAACAACATCCAGTAATAACAATTCACTGTCAGCCTTATTGCCTACCAATACATCGGCCTGAATCGCCGCACCGATGGCAACAACAGTATCAGGATTAATATCAATCATCGGCTGTTGCTGAAAATACTCACCAACCTTGTCACGCACACGCAGTACCCGGGTCGAGCCACCAACCATTACCACCGCTTTGACTTCTTCAAGTTCAATTTGTGCATCGCGTAATGCACGACGGCATGGCATAAGTGTTTTTTTAATTAAAGGGTCAATCAAATTGTTTAACTGTTCCCGACTCAACTCAAGTGTTGCTTTTGTACCATTATGTTCTATTTCAATATTTGCTAACCGTTCAGTGGTTAATGTTTGTTTTGCCTGACAGGCGGCATGCAGAACCTGATTATTTAAAGATTTATCACTGTCATCGTTTAATTCAAGTTGCTGTTTAACCCAGCTTGCAATGAGATGATCGAAATCATCGCCACCAAGTGCAGTATCACCCGCTGTTGCCAGTACTTCAAAAACACCTTGAGTTACACGCAGAATTGAAATATCAAATGTTCCACCACCTAAATCATAAACAGCAATGACACCGTCCGAAGCTTTGTCCAGCCCATAAGCGACAGCGGCCGCAGTTGGCTCATTGATTAAACGCAATACATTTAAACCGGCAAGTGTACCGGCATCTTTTGTTGCCTGACGTTGTGCATCATCAAAATACGCAGGCACGGTAATAACCACGCCGGTAAGTTCATCACCTAAAGTCAGTTCAGCCCGCTTTTTTAACACAGATAGAATTTCAGCCGACACTTCAATGGCACTGACTTCGCCTGCCTGCGTTTTAATTCTTGGAACGGTTGAATCGGTTTGAATAAAATCATAATGCAATGGCGACTCTTTGGCTTTAATATCTTCCAGAGAACGCCCCATATAACGCTTAACCGAGCTAATGGTATTTAATGGATCAGTAATTTTATGCTGACGTGCTTCGTTGCCAACAAGTCTACTTTTATCTTTTGCATAGTAAACAACCGAAGGTAATAAATGCTCACCCTTTTCATCAGCAAGTGTTGCTGCCTGTCCGCTACGAACAGTGGCCACTAATGAATTGGTTGTCCCTAAATCAATACCCACCGCAAGCTTGCGTTCGTGCGGTTTAGTCGATTGACCCGGTTCACTTATCTGGATGAGTGCCATAAATAATAGTATCTGCTAATAAATTCGATGGGTATTTTACTACAAACTGTCCATTAACTCTTCTTCAATGGCTTCTGATTCGGACTGTAATTTATCCAGAAATTGCAATTCATGCATTAACTGGCTGGCTTTGTCTAAATCGGCCGTTTCAGGCGTGTTCAACTGTTCTGCCAATTTGTGAAGAACTTCTTTTTTAGCCACTTTTAAAGATGCGAGTATTTTATCCAGCTCAGATTCAGGATCCGGTTTTGCCCTGACCTCAGCCAGAGCTTCACGTAATTCCATCTGCTGCATTAAAAACATCGGTTCCATCACAGGGTTGCTCTGGTCATCAAAGACCACACCCTGTAACTCAAGAATATAACGTGCCCGACGTTGAGGGGATTTTAAAACCTGATGTGCTTCATTGATTTGTGCTGCACGCTGAACCGATAAACGCTTCTCCTGTGCAGAAGCATTGGCAAATCTATCCGGATGGATGCTTTGTTGTAACACTCTGAAATTTGCAGACAGCTGTTGCAAGTCAACATCAAAAGAGACTGGCAAGGAGAAAAGCTCAAAATGATTCTGGGTTAATGCTGCATTTCCTGCTAACGAGGTCATTTTTGGATACAATCAAGGGTTGCTTAAACGGTAAAACTTTCGCCACAACCACAACTGTCTTTTACATTGGGATTATTGAACTGAAAGCCTTCATTTAAGCCTTCTTTCGCATAGTCCAGCTCGGTACCGGCTAAATAAATCAGGCTTTTTTTATCGACAATTACTTTTATACCATTGGATTCGAAAACTTCATCGGTGTCTTCAATGGTATCGGCAAATTCCATCACATAGGCCATACCAGAACAGCCAGTGGTTTTAACACCCAGACGTAAGGCAACACCTTTACCCCTGCTTGCAAAAAACTCTTTTACATGTTCTGCAGCTTTTTCAGTTAATGTAATGCTCATTGTCTGGATTTACTTGGCTTGTTTTGATTTGTAGTCGGCCACAGCAGCTTTAATAGCATCTTCAGCCAGAACAGAACAATGCACTTTAACCGGTGGCAATTCCAGTTCTTCTGCAATTTCAGAATTTTTAATTTCTGACGCTTCGTCCAACGTTTTGCCTTTAACCCATTCGGTTAATAACGAACTGGAGGCTATCGCAGAACCACAACCATAAGTTTTGAATTTGGCATCTTCGATTACGCCATCACTACCTACTTTAATCTGTAAACGCATCACGTCACCGCAAGCAGGGGCACCCACCATACCAGTACCGACATCGCTTTCATCTTTGTCCAAAACACCAACATTACGTGGGTTTTCATAATGATCTATAACTTTGTCACTGTATGCCATGATTAATCTCCTAAAACTGCTAAATACTTAAATAGATGTAAGCTTAATGCGCTGCCCACTGAATAGCACTGATATCAATGCCATCTTTATACATTTCCCACAAGGGAGACAGTTCACGTAATTTTGTGATGTTGTCTATAATTTGTTTGATGGCAAAATCAATTTCTTCTTCGGTTGTAAAACGCCCTAAAGTAAAACGAATCGAGCTGTGCGCCAGTTCATCGTTGCGACCAATGGCTCGCAAAACATACGATGGTTCCAGGCTTGACGATGTACAGGCCGAACCGGATGAAACAGCCAGATCTTTCAGTGCCATCATCAGAGACTCACCTTCAACATAGTTAAAACTGATGTTTACATTATGTGGGACACGGTGTTCCATATCACCATTAATATAAACTTCTTCAATATCTTTCAGGCCATCAAACAGGCGATCGCGTAACTTGATAATACGTTCATTGTCCTGTTGCATTTCTTCTTTAGCTATACGAAAAGCTTCACCCATGCCCACAAGCTGATGCGTTGCCAATGTGCCGGAACGCATGCCACGTTCATGACCACCACCATGCATTTGTGCTTCTACACGAATACGTGGCTTACGACGTACAAAGAGTGCGCCAACGCCTTTTGGCCCATAAATTTTATGCGCCGATAACGAAAGTAAGTCCACTTTCATTTTTTGCATATCAATTTCAACTTTACCGGCACTTTGTGCCGCGTCGACATGGAAGATAATACCGCGTTCACGGGTAATTTCACCAATGGCGGTAATATCGTTAATCACACCAATTTCATTATTCACATGCATAATCGAAACAAGAATTGTATCGTCACGCATGGCCGCTTTTAGCTGATCTATATCAATTAAACCATTTGTTAGCGGATCCAGGTAAGTCACTTCATAGCCTTCACGTTCTAATTGGCGGCAACTATCTAAAACAGCTTTATGTTCTGTTTTAGAAGTGATGATATGTTTACCCTTTTTATGATAAAAATGCGCCACCCCTTTAATCGCAAGGTTGTCTGATTCTGTTGCACCTGAAGTCCAGACAATTTCTTTCGGGTTGGCATTGATTAATGCAGCAACATCTTTGCGAGCCTGTTCAACCGCTTCATCTGCTGCCCAGCCAAAAGGATGGGAGCGTGAAGACGGGTTACCAAAGTTTCCTTCGAGTGTAAGGCAGTCACACATTTTTTCTGCAACACGCTTATCAACCGGCGTTGTTGCTGAGTAGTCAAAATAAATGGGGGTTTTCATATATTAACCTTCAAACTTACGATGAAACCGTTAAACTCTCGACTTCAACTGGAGTATTTTGTTTATTTTCCTGAATAAGTGCAACGTCTTGCACACCTTGTCGTTCAACAAGTTGCCCGAGGCTAATGCCCATCAGGAAACCATAAATTTGTGCACTTAATTCTGTCCACAATTCATGGGTTAAACATTGATGATCGTCCTGGCAATTACCCAACCCACCGCAACGAGTCGATTCAAGCGTTTCATCAACGGCTGTTATTACCTCGGCCACCGCAATATCACCGGCATTGCGGCTTAAACGGTAACCGCCACCCGGACCACGGGTGCTATCAACCAATTCGTTTTTACGCAATTTGGAAAAAAGTTGTTCTAAATAAGAGAGCGAAATGCCCTGACGTTGCGAAATATCGGCTAATGTAATGGGACCATTATTATAATGGAGTGCCAAGTCTAGCATGGCTGTGACTGCATAGCGGCCTTTTGTTGTTAATCTCATGGAATACCTACCTTGTCCTACACCAGACATTGGTGTATTATTAGTGCTTTCTGATATACGAAGTGTACAAGACCTAGTAAATTAGTCAAGTATTTTATCTACTTTCCACCTCTTGATAATCAAATAAGCGGCCTTCCCGGCCCATTTCCACAAGAATTACTCAGGTTTCGACTCTTTTGCGTTTGCCTGCTCTGTTTTATCGATTTCGCATGGCCCTAAATCCGGCAATTTTGCATAATCAATTTCCGCACCCAATGTTTTAATTGCTGTGCACATCTGCTGCATATGTTCGTCCATCGCATGGATATGGTCGAGCATTGCATCAATCGCATTCACCACCGGATCCGGCATCTCGTTGTGCATCCCATACGCGTCAAAACCAATTTTTTTCGCAAATTCCTTGCGTCTGGAATTATCTTCGGTTTGTTCGGCTGCCTGGGCAACGACTCGCCCCGGTATACCCACCACGGTAAGATTGCTGGCAACATCTTTTACCACTACAGCATTGGAACCCACACGCACACCATCACCCAGTTCAATCGGGCCCAGTACTTTTGCCCCGGCACCGACCACCACATTATCGCCCAACGTTGGATGACGCTTACCTTTTTTCCATGAAGTACCCCCTAAGGTTACGCCATGGTACAAAGTACAGTCATTTCCAATCACCGCTGTTTCGCCAATCACAACACCCATACCGTGATCAATAAAAAACCGTTCACCAATCTCGGCTGCCGGATGAATTTCAACACCGGTTAACCAACGTGCTAAATGTGCAAAGAAACGTGCCGGCCACTTTAAGCCCCAAAGCCAGAGCTGGTGGTTAATACGATGAAACAACATCGCATGTACGCCAGAATAAGAAGTAACCACTTCCAGTATATTTCGTGCGGCAGGATCACGCTCAAAAACACATTGAATGTCTTGTTTGATTAATTTAAACATACTCTATTATTCGCTTTTAGCGATGCCTCTTGAAATAGCGGTTAAAATACCGCGCAAAATATTCACTTCTATTTTATCCAAACCACTGCGGTTAAATAATTTTCTTAAACGCCGCATAAGTTGCATCGGGTTGTCCGGGTTCAAAAACCGGATATCCACCAGTGTTTGTTCCAGATGCTCATAGAAATACTCTATTTCCTGTGACGTTGCCAGTGGGTGTTCATTGGCCGCTTTTTCAATAGTGCCTTGATGAAGCAAGGCGGTCATATACAATTCGTAACAAATCACCTGTACCGCAGCGGCAATATTGAGTGAAGTATATTCCGAATTTGCCGGAATATGGACTAAAAACTGACATAAATCCATCTCATCATTGGTTAAACCTGAATCCTCACGACCAAATACAATGGCTGTTTTTGCAAAAGCAGGTTGTGACTGACCCGCCATTTCTGTTCCAACACTAAAAATCTTTTCAGCCATTTCACGTGGATTCAGTTCAGGCCAGGTCACCGCACGCAATCGCGCGCTGGCTCCAATCACTAAATCACAGTCAGCAATCGCTTCGGCCAGGCTATTGCAGATTTCCGCACTGTAGAGGACATCGGTTGCCCCCGAAGCACGCGCATAGGCTTTACCATGTCCCTTCCCTTCACCATCTGCTTCGGTATAACGTTTTGGCGACACTAATGCTAAATCCGACAGTGTCATGTTCTTCATCGCGCGCGCCGTCGCACCTATATTTCCGGGGTGGCTGGTTTCCACCAGTACAATACGCACATTATCAATTTTAACTGCCATAAACTTCAACGCAAGGTTAATTAAAAACAGGCATTATACCTTAGCTGGCACACAAACCATAAAATAGTGTTTATCTAAACCTGCGAATCGGCTACATATTAGCATTAAACCAGAATCACATGTCATGAGAACAAAAGCTGCCGAAGATTATTTAAAAAAACAATGTTATAATTTATCCCTATTCAAACTGGTTTTATTCATCTGAAATTTACTTAATAGTAAGGTCTATCTATGCAGCACCCCATGCTAAACACTGCCATCCGCGCCGCACGTAATGCCGGTGACATTATTGCCCGTTCGGTTGACCGTATTGACCGGCTAAAAATAAAATCAAAAAAAAATAATGACTTTGTCAGCGAAATTGACCTTCAGGCCGAAGAAGAAATTATTAATACCATTAAAAAGGCTTACCCTGACCACAGTTTTCTGGCTGAAGAAAGCGGCACACAAGCAGGCAGTGAGTACCAGTGGATTATCGACCCGCTCGACGGCACCACTAATTTTCTCTATGGCATTCCGCATTTTGCGGTGTCCATTGCGCTGCGGGTTAAAGGTCGGCTGGAAGTGGGCGTTGTGTATGATCCGCTCAGTCAGGAGCTTTTCACTGCCACACGCGGTGGTGGCGCGCAGTTAAATGGTAAGCGCATCCGCGTAACCGATCGTCGCAGTCTCGATGGCGCATTGCTGGGCACCGGTATCCCCTATACCGAAGATCAGTATAAATACATGGATAGCTATTTTAACATGATGAAAGATCTTATCCCCGGCACTGCCGGTATTCGCCGCGCAGGCTCGGCCGCACTGGATTTAGCCTATCTGGCTGCCGGTCGGTTTGATGGTTTCTGGGAACTAAACCTGAATATATGGGACATCGCCGCAGGTGTATTATTAATCGAAGAAGCTGGCGGCATGGTCGGGGGAATACGCGGCGAAGCAGATTTCCTCGATAAAGGCCATATCGTTGCGGGCAATCCCCGAATATTCAAATCAATGCTACAAAAAATTAAAAAGCACGTTCATCCAGACCTGTAAGCAATATAAGCCATTGAATAACAAGGAAGTTATTACACTATTTGATTTCAGCCACCCCGCCTAAAAATTAGTAACTTTTTTGCTCTTTCACCCTTAAGAATCCACGATTGCGTACGCTAATAGCCTTGAAGCAATTAGCAAAATAGTAATGCTCTAACCTAAAAAGATGGTTAAAACTGGATTATGCGTAAAAATAAGTTAACCGTAAAACGCGGCTCCAAGGCGCTGGAGATGGCTATGCGCGATGTACTCGACTGTCTCGAAGAAGCTGCAAATTATAGCCAGTATCAGTCCGAGTATAATACCGTGCAAATTTTATCCATAGAAGAGCTAAAAACTGGGCATCCAGAAACCAGTACACTCGATGAACCGCGTCAAATCACCAATATCTATTCGGTTAGCAACCCGCCCTTACATCGCAGCAAGGATGTCGTTAGCTTTCTTTTTGAACGGGAAGAAAAGCGCAATTCACTATTAAGTGCCTGATTTCAAAGCCAGCCTATCTCTAAATTGAACACTCTTATTGCCGTATTAATTTTTAGACAAACACCAATATTGACCTGGTTTATCAACCGTGATAACAATAGAACTTTGAATTCAAGAGTTGTCAGGGGAAAGTATGCAACGCAAAATTTTAGCTCTTATCATGCCGCCCGTCGCAGTTTGCCGTTATGGCTGTGCAAGTTATTGTGTTGCACCTATCTTTGTGTTCTGGCTGGCCAGTGTCGGCAGTGTTGTTTATGCATTTTTTGGTGGTCCCGCTGGACTTGACGGTTTCAGCTGGGGAACGCTGGCTCTGGGCATTATTTTATGGGCAATCGCCGTGGCCTGGGCTGAAACAGTTATAAAAGGCGTAAACGATGATCTGGAAAGTCCAAAGTGCACCGCCAAAGCCAGCACTTTATGTAGTGTTGTCTCTTCAAACAACAATGACATTGATCCACTGGATGAAGTAAACAAATACCTTTAATTACTTTTACCTTTTTTATTTTCACAAAACCGTTGCATGGATACTGAGAAGCTAGAGAACAAGGCAAAAAGTAACGAAAAAGCGGAGCTTACATGAAGTAAGTGAGCATTTTGAGTTGTTTTTTCAGAGTACCCCAACATTATTATGTAATATGGAGGATGAACGCCGTTATCTAGCTTCTCAGTATTCGTGCTACGGTTTTTATTCAAAGCTTTCCTGATCAGCACCCTCTTTCTCAACCTGAATTAAATCTGCATGGCTCACATTCAAACTAAGAATAGCTGAACTTGCAACATAAATGGATGAATAGGTACCCACTACAATACCAATGAGTAATGCGATTGAGAAAGCATGAATCATCTCCCCACCTAGCGCAAACATTGCAGCGACAACAAAAAATGTCGTAACCGATGTCATCATCGTACGAGAGAGTGTTTGATTTAATGAAATATTAATTACTTGTATCGGGGTGTTCTTGCGCAACTTACGGAAATTTTCACGAATACGATCAAACACCACGATAGTATCGTTAAGTGAATAACCAATAATAGCCAACACAGCCGCAAGCACAGTTAAATCAAAATTAAACTGGAAAACAGAAAACACACCCAGAGTAATAACAACATCGTGAATTAAAGCAAAAATTGACCCAAAAGCAAAACGCCACTGGAAACGCAGCATAACGTAAATCAAAATCGCAGCTAACGCATATATCATTGCAAGGCCACCATCGTCACGCAACTCGTCACCAACCTGCGGGCCAACAAATTCCTGACGGCGCATTTCCACACCAGCATCTGCTTTCTTTAATGCTTCTAAAATAACATCACTAATAACATCACTTTTATTGTCCTTGCCATTTTCTGCAGCCGTTTCTTCAGGGGTGGCAATGCGGATCTGTACATCACGGCTGGTTCCATAATGCAGCACACTGGCTTCTGGATAACCGGTCTTGCTTAAGGTAGCCCGGACACCTTCCAGATTAACCGACTCGGGGTAATTAACTTCGATTAACACACCGCCAGTAAAATCCAGACCAAAATTCAAACCTTTATCAACCAGTGAATACAGCGAAAAGATAATTAATGACAATGAAAAAACCAGAGCCAACTTGCGTTTACCCATAAAGTCAAAAGTAGGAACTGTTTTAAATATTTGCATTTTATTATTTAAACCTTAAACAGAGTGTTCTCTCAATTAACTTATACCGAGAGCATCTTGATTGTTTTACCACTAACAAATAAATTAATAATTGCGCGTGTGCCCATAATGGCAGTAAACATGGATGTTAAAATACCAATGGATAAAGTAATCGCAAAACCTTTTATCGCACCGGTACCAAAAATAAATAAAACAACCGCCGCAATAAGTGTGGTGATATTGGCATCAGCAATGGTTGATAAGGCTTTTTCATAACCGGCATGAATGCTCATTTGTGGACTGTTCCCGTTTCGAAGTTCTTCACGAATACGTTCAAAAATCAGTACGTTCGCATCCACCGCCATACCCACTGTTAAAACAATGCCCGCAATGCCAGGTAGTGTCAGGGTTGCCTGCAATAACGATAATATTGCAATAATTAAAATCAGGTTAACCGCTAAAGCTACATTAGCAACCAGACCAAAACCCTTGTACCAGACAGCCATAAAAATAACGACCAGAATCAAACCAACAATAACCGAAAGCGTACCTTTATCGATATTATCCTGCCCCAGACTTGGCCCAATGGTACGTTCTTCTATAATTCGAATCGGAGCAACAAGTGCACCGGCACGAATTAACAATGCCAGTTCATGTGCTTCTTTCGGGCTGTCTAATCCGGTTATTTGAAAACGCCGACTCAGTATATCCTGTATGGTTGCAACATTAATTATTTCCTCGGTTTTCTTGTAGGTAACCACTTCCTTGCCATCCACTTCACGTACCACAGGCTTTTGTTCAATAAAAACAACCGCCATCGGTTTACCAATATTTTTACGCGTAACATTTGATAAACGTTTTGCACCCACACCATTGGTATTTATAAACACGGCAGGCGTACCCGATTCCGAATCCATTCCCGATGCAGCGCTCGATATATGCTGGCCATTCATAATAACGCGTTTCTTTAACAGGTAGGGCTGATCCTGTCGGTTATAGTACAAACGTGAACCAACCGGCACCCGGCCTTTTAAGGCATCTTCAATGCTGTTTTCCCAGTCAACCAGCCTGAATTCAAGTGAAGCAACCGCACTTAATGTTTTCTTAACACAGGAACTACACTGCACGCCGGGTAGTTGTAAAACAATACGATCTTCACCCTGCTGCTGTATAACCGGCTCGGAAACACCGTATTCGTTCACCCGTTTACGCAAGGTGGTTATGTTCTTTTTTAATGCTGATTTTTTACGTTCCGTCAATAACACTTCTGTCATTTTTAATGAGAGATAAAAAGCGCCATCCCTCTCAGTCGCGTCAAAGGTTAATTCTTCCAGCTGTTTACGAATAGGGGCTTCGGCTTTATCCCTTGTTACGCTGTCACGAAACTTGACTTCAATACCGTCTTTAAGTTGTTTAACGGTTAAATAGCGGATTTTTTCCTGTCTTAATACTCGGCGCACATCACTGGTAAAAGTTTCATAAGCCTGTTTTAAAACCGTGTCCATATCCACTTCCATCAGGAAATGTAAACCACCACGTAAATCCAGCCCAAGATACATGGGTTTTGCACCCAGGTTTAATAACCATTCAGGGGAAGCCGTGATAATATTTTGTGCAACAGAATAAGCCTCACCTAAAGACTCGCGCAACATGTCATTGGCTTTAAGCTGGTTTTCTACATCGGCAAAACGAATAACCAGAATATCCTTATTAATTTTTATATTCGAAAATTCCGCACCCACACTGTTTAATTCTGTTTTAACCCGGCTTATTAAATTCTCATCAACCGTTGCTGCGCGCGTTGCTGTAATTTGAATAGCTGGATTACTACCATAGATATTCGGTAACGCATACAAAGCACCAATTAAAACCGCCACTAAAATGAGGACGTTTTTCCAGAGTGCGTATTTATTTAACATGATATAGCCTGCTCACGAAATACAAACCACTTCCAGATGAAAATAGTTTGCATGTTGTTTTATTATTTTGCCCGTTAATTATTGCGGTCTAGTCTTTTTTGGCTGCCTTGATAGAACCCTTGGGCAAAACCGTTCCAATCGCCTGAATTTGCAGTTTAACTTCAACATTATCTGCAATTTCAAGTGATAAATATTGTTCACCCACCTGCGTAACTTTACCTAAAACACCGCCATTGGTAACCACTTCATCACCTTTGGCAATGGCTGCCACCATTTTTTTATGCTCTTTGGCACGTTTTTGTTGTGGACGGATCAAGATGAAGTAGAACAACACCACCATACCAATTAATAAAATAAACTGTTCACCGCCAGGTTGTTGCGCAGCAGCACCCGCACCTTCTGCTAAAGCTTCTGAAATGAAAAAACTCATGATTTCCCCTTAAATTAAAATAATGACCTGGGGCTTGCCACTCTAAATGACAAGCCCAAATTAAAAACAAGTATGAAAATTATGCGCTGTATTATGCCATAGCCGGCACGCTTTTTTCCCTTTTTGCATAAAATTCTGTCAGAAAATCTGAAAATATGCCCTTTTCGAGAGCCAAACGCATGTCCGCCATTAAATGAACGTAATAATGGAGGTTGTGAATCGTATTCAGGCGCGCACCCAGAATTTCACCGGTTTTATCCAGGTGCCGTAAATAGGAACGACTATAGTTCTGGCAAGTATAGCAACCACATTCCGAATCCAGTGGGTTGGTATCCATTTGGTACTGGCCATTACGGATCCGCACCATCCCTTTACTGGTAAACAGGTAGCCATTTCGGGCGTTACGTGTTGGCATCACGCAGTCAAACATGTCCACACCACGGCGCACCGATTCAACAAGGTCTTCAGGGGTACCCACCCCCATTAAATAGCGCGGTGCATCTTCGGGCATATGTGGAGCAAGATGATCCAGCGTTGCCATCATTTCATCTTTTGGCTCACCCACCGACAAACCACCAATGGCATAACCATCAAAACCGATTTTCTTCAGTCCTTCTATCGATTGCTGACGCAGATTTGGGTACATCCCCCCTTGCACGATACCGAATAAGGCTTCATTTCGAGCAGGACTGTTCAGTGCCATTAATCGGTCAAACTCAACTTTACTGCGCTCAGCCCAGCGTAATGATAATTCCATCGAGTCTTTTGCCTGAGACTCTGTGGCCGGGTACGGTGTACATTCATCAAAAATCATTACAATATCTGAACCCAGAGATTGCTGGATTTGCATAGACTCTTCCGGCCCCATAAAAATTTTGCGACCATCAACCGGCGACTGAAAATGCACACCTTCCTCAGTTATTTTTGCAGGCTTTGTCTTCGCCTTACCGGATTCAACAGTACGCTTTTCACTACCAGCCCCTAAGCTCCAAACCTGAAAACCGCCCGAGTCGGTCAAAATAGGACGTTCCCAGTTCATAAAGTCATGCAAGTCACCATGCGCTTCAATCACCTCAGTTCCAGGGCGCAACATCAGGTGAAAAGTATTACCTAAAATAATTTGTGCACCGATGGATTCAAGTTCGTCTGGTGTCATGGCTTTAACCGTACCGTAAGTACCAACCGGCATAAAGACAGGCGTTTCTATCATGCCTCGTTTAAATTGTAATTGTGCACGGCGTGCGGCACCTTCGGTGTTAAGTAAGTTAAATTTCACTGTTTGGAACTCATTTAGAAAAAAAGCATTATAAACTTAAAAGATCAATTAACCACAAAGAACACGAAAAGCACTTCGTGGGGCAGGCTCTCCGCTGTGGTTAAAAAACTAAAATTTCTCAGTAATAAACATCGCATCACCATAACTAAAAAACCGGTACTGCTGCTCTACCGCATGCTGATAAGCCGCCATCGTATTATCATAACCGGCAAAGGCACTCACCAGCATGATTAAGGTTGATTCAGACAAATGAAAATTGGTAAGCAAGGCATCGACAACTTGAAACTTAACGCCGGGGGTTATAAAAATATCCGTTTCACCGGTATAGGCCTGTAATTCACCGTATTGGGCAAAAGCCGATTCCAGACAACGTACCGAGGTTGTGCCCACGGCAACCACCCGACCACCGTTCTTTTTAGTCTCATTAATTTGTTTTACAACCGTGTCATCCAGACTAATCCATTCTGAATGCATTTTATGATCTTGCAGCTTATCAACTCGCACAGGTTGAAATGTGCCCGCCCCCACATGCAAGGTCACCGTTGCAATAGCCACGCCTTTTGCGGATATTTTATTCAGAATGCCCTGCGTAAAATGTAAACCGGCTGTTGGTGCCGCAGCAGCCCCCGGTTTATTTGCATAAACCGTTTGGTAACGTTCACGATCATCCATGTTATCCTGACGCTCTATATAAGGGGGTAACGGGATATGACCAAATTTGTCCAGTGCACTTAAAACCGTTTCACCATCTGGTAATTTAAATTCAAGCAAAAATAAATCATCTTCACGCCCCAATACGGTTACATATAGCGACTCTTCTAAAACAAGTTCAGTACCGGCTTTAGGCGACTTGCTTGAACGAACGTGTGCCAGCACTGTTTTATTATCTAATACCCGCTCAACTAACACTTCGACCTTACCACCGGTATCTTTATACCCCAATAAGCGCGCAGGGATCACCCGCGTATCATTCATAACAAGTAAATCATTCGGGTTTAAATAATCAATAAAATCGACAAACAGCTTGTCTTCAACCAACTGGTTTTGAAGTTTTTGGTCTTTTGGCGAAACAATCAGTAACCGACTTGCCTGACGTTCACTTGTCGGTTGTTGCGCAACTAATTCAACAGGTAAATCAAACTTGAAGTCTGCTCGTTGCCAAATCCTTTTTGTGGTGCTTTCCGGAACTGTCACGCTGGTGCTGCAGTTACTTTTGATTTTATTTTGAGTCATAAACGCAGATTTTACAGAAATTGTTTTTACAAAGCATGCAAAGATTACATATAATGCTCAGCTTGTTGGCTCGGTGGCGGAACTGGTAGACGCGCCGGATTCAAAACGCTTGCAACGTGTACTAAGCAGTTGTTTTTATTAGAATTAGTGCTTGTAACATTTTGATATTTGTATTGTGTAATTACAATACGTAAGATAGCTGACAAATTATGGCGGTGTGATGGAATTGGTAGACTTGGATGATTCAAAATCATCTGCCGAAAGGCGTGGCGGTTCGAGTCCGCCCACCGCTACCATCTTATTTTTTATTAACATCAACACTTAGCATTACTTCTGTATTATCACCATGTTTTTTATATTCTAACTTTCCGCTAATTGCTAAAAAGAATAAAAATCCAATTACACTAATACTAATAATGATGTTTACGTTTGTTAGCTTAAACATAACAAAGACCTAATTAGTTAACATAAGCCTATTTTACTACAGTTCTTCATAAAACTAAGGTATAAAACTGAACATCTTTAAAATAAATCGTATAAAAAAATTAGTAATTGGTGATAAACAAACACAACTTGGCACAGAAATACAATGCCCCACCTATTGATTACTGCTAGTCTAACTTTGCTATTACTACGATCTACATCACCCTTCAGGGATGAAATCCTTTGTAACCATATATTATCTACGCTAGTATTAATCAACACTGGATTCTAATAGCCAGTTAGTTTTTTACCGCATCAAAGGAATGAGAATAACGATGAAAATGAGTAAATCTGACCAGAAAAAATATCCAAACCTGACCCTCTATGTAAAGACAGTGCTCCCAAAAGTAAAAGGGATACCTAAAATTGCAAATGCATTATTAATAAATGCTGAAATCAGAAAAAAATCCCTGAGTGCTGTTCTAACATGGGGACTTCAGCCAACACTAAAAGTGGTTGCTATGCCTCACAACCAGTGCGGAGAATTTTCACCTAATTCAAAATCAAATGAAATTCGAATTAGCAGTTTCCTGGTCAATAAGTTTGAGAAAAGTGGTGGTTCAAGAAAGGCTACTCTACTTTTAGGTGCTTCAATATTGCACGAACTTGCACATTGGGGGGATGATCAAGATGGCAAAGATATTCCAGGAGAGGAAGGAAACCTTTTTGAAATAGCAGCATACGGGCATGTCATTCCATGCCTTACAAAATAAGAGGGATATTTTAATGAACGCATGGCTAACAACAATCTTTTTCATAATGCTATCAGCATGTGCAAATGCGGCTTCACCAAAACAGGTTAGTAATATAGATATTTGTAAAGTAATACAATTAACGATTAACTTGCCAAAATTACAGCAATATTACCATATAGCAGAAAAACCTGAGCGGAAACCATTAAAGCTATTCATTTCAGATAAAAAAATTAGTTGTACATCATTAACAAAATTTAATGAACCTGTAATTTTGTTGGACAGTACCAATAATGGCTCATATATGCACATATTAAATATATCACCAACGCCTCAGACTATCGAAGTTTCATTCACATACAAAGCTGAAGGGATAAAAGGATTGGCTAATTTTAAAAAGCAAGGCGCTGAGTGGCAAACTGTCACATCGAGTATCGTTGAACAGTAAACTCCGGAAAATCGCCTAAACCACTCAACCACCTGACATTTTCATATAATAATTAATCAAACCATTGGTTGAAACATCGTGGTCATCAACTGGTTTTCTTTCACATAATTGTTTGAAAATAGTATCAGCAAGTTGTTTACCCAGCTCAACACCCCACTGGTCAAATGAATTAATTTCCCATATCACACCCTGTACAAATATTTTATGTTCATACATTGCAATCAGCGAACCTAATGTTCTTGGTGTTAATGCGCGAAATAGAATGGTGTTACTGGGTTTATTACCTTTAAAAACTTTATATGGTGACAGACGATTAATATCTTCATCGCTCATACCCTCTGCTTCCAGTTCTGTTATGGCTTCTTCTTCAGTACGACCACGGGTAAGTGCCTGCGTTTGAGCAAAGAAGTTAGCAAGTAAAATAGTATGATGTTGCCCAACCGGATTAAGGCTTTCTATTGGTACGATAAAATCAGTAGGAACCAGTTTAGTGCCTTGATGCAAAGACTGGTAAAACGCATGTTGACCGGTAATACCTAACTCCCCCCAAAGGATCGGCCCGGTGGAATAGTCGGTTGGTTTGCCGGAACGGGTTACGCTCTTGCCATTGCTTTCCATATCCACTTGCTGCAAAAAAGCGGGAAAACGATGCAAGTGCTGATCGTAAGGTAAAACAGCATAAGTATCGGCATCAAAAAAATTGTTATACCAGATACCTAGCATGGCCATAATAACAGGGATATTTTTTTCAAAAGGAGCTGTGCGAAAATGCTCGTCCATTTCAAATGCACCTTCAAGCAAGGCCTTAAAACGATCCATACCTATATATATGGCAATTGAAATACCAATAGATGACCACAGAGAATAACGGCCACCCACCCAGTCCCACATTTCAAGGATGTTTTCTTCGGCAATACCAAATTCTACTGCCGCTTCGGTGTTTGCAGCCACGGCGATAAAATGTTTTTGCACCGCAGTATCATCCCGCGCTGTTTCCAGTAACCAGTCACGTGCTGTTTTTGCGTTTGCAATGGTGTCCTGTGTGGTAAAACTTTTGGATGAAACGATAAACAAGGTTGTTTCAGGATTTAAATTTCGCAAGGTATCACAAATATGGCTGGGGTCGACATTGGAAACAAAGTACACACGTAAGCCTGACTTGCCATAAGGATGCAAGGCTTCAGTCACCATTACCGGCCCTAAATCTGAGCCGCCTACACCGAGGTTAACAACGTCAATAATGTTACGCCCACTAAAGCCTTGCCATTCGCCATTACGCACGGTATCACTAATAAATTGCATCTTGTCTAATGCTTGATGAATGGCAGGCATAACATCCTGCCCTTCGACTTTTATCGCTCTATCCTTACGATTACGTAAAGCAGTATGCAGGGCAGCTCGTTTTTCAGTGTGATTAATCGACTCACCACTGAACATTTTTTCAATCCATTTTTCCAGTTCAGATTCCCGTGCCAATTCTGCCAGTAAATCCACCGTTTGCTGTGTAATTCGGTTTTTGGAAAAATCGAGCAAAATATCGTTAAATTTAACCGAAAATTTTTCAAATCGTGTTGGATCGGCATCAAATAAATCACGCATATGCACATCCCTAACATCAAGCCAATGCGCGGATAGTGCCTTCCAGGCCGGTAACTCTAACAATGCCATTTCGGATCCTTTCGATAAAAAAACAGATATAAAATAATAACATGCAAGGCTATTGCAGGGAATATTAGGCAAAACGTGGCAACACCCGGATTATTGTCCGAGCACAGGCAAAACGTCTTAAAAACACACAAAAACTCTTTTTCGGGAAGTAATTTCACTATTTCCAGCTAATTTAGCCATTTTCAGGTTTTACAAGCGAATCCACCGCCTAAATTTGGGTATAATGCGCGACTGATTTATTTTGCAGAAAAGAGACAATATGAACACAGCAGTAAAATCGAACTCTCTCAACCCGTCAAATAGCGTGAATGACGAAGCGTTACGTTCACGAGTAAAATTATTTGGCAATATTCTGGGTGATATTTTAAAAAGCCATGCAGGCGATAAAGTTTTCTCTGCCGTTGAAGCTTTGCGTCAGGGGCACATTAGCTTACGCCAGCAGGAAAACTCCAACCAGCGCCAGGAATTAGTTCAGCTTATAGAATCTCTCGACGAGCAAACGGTAACCCATGTTGTTCGTGCTTTTAGTCTTTACTTCAGTTTAGTCAATATTGCCGAAGAAGATTTTTTGCATAAGTACCGTAAAACATTAGTTAATGAACAAGGTTTCCAGTGGCAAGGGTCGTTCGACACCACTATTTGTGAGTTAAAACAACAAAATCTTGCTCCTGAAAAAGTACAGGAACTACTCAACCAGTTAACTTATACCCCGGTTTTTACTGCACACCCCACAGAATCAAAACGCCGCACCATTCAGGAAGCATTGCAACGTATTTTTTCCGTTAGTGAAAAACTCAACAATGAAAGCCTGGATGAGTTTCACCGCAATGAAATCAACCAGCAACTTAAGCGCGAAATACAAATACTGTACAAAACGAATGAAGTACGAACAGACAAACCAACGGTTATTGATGAAGTTAAAAATGGTTTATTTTATTATCGTGAATGTTTATTTAATGCAATTCCTGAAGTCTACCGACAGTTTGAGCATGCCCTGGAACGTCAGTACGAAAACAACACCATTAAAGTTCCCAGTTTTTTTCAGTTTGGTTCATGGATTGGTGGTGACCGCGATGGTAACCCGTTTGTAAAGCCGGAAACCACACGCAATGCCATTTATTTGCAAAACCGGCAGGTGCTCAAGGAATATTTAAATCGGGTAACAAAATTAACACACGTAATAACACACTCATACCAACTGTGTACACCCAGCGATGCCTTCGCAACCAGTCTTGAACAAGATGAAAAACTCTACAGTGGCGCGTTTGCAGATAAACCTCAACGCTATAGTAAAGAACCTTACCGACGTAAACTCTGGTTTATGTTCTTCCGCTTAAACTCGAACCTGAACAAGATCGAAGCAAATCTGGGTGAATGTGAAGCGGATAAGGAATTTTATGGTTATAAAAATGAATCCGAATTTTTAAATGACCTGTATCTGATTCGGGATTCTTTAATCAGCCACGGCGACAGTATCGTTGCCGGTGGCCGCTTAAAAGATTTAATTCGTCTGGTTGAAACATTCGGATTTTATCTGAGCCACCTGGATATTCGTCAGGAATCCACTATTCACAGTAATACTGTTACAGAAATATTAAAGCAAACAACGGACATTGATTATGAAGCACTAGGTGAAGACGAACGTATCAGCACACTTGCAAACATCATATCAACATCCACGCCACCGTCTGTTGATGCAACAAAACTAACCGATATGTCCGCAGAAACCTTACAGG
>VAPL010000974.1_pt1 | contig 35244 bp, 24 predicted proteins | sample 3395061 | NCBI WGS metagenome assembly VAPL01 (sample SAMN08290444, study PRJNA428436) | hydrothermal vent metagenome | isolation source: Deep-sea hydrothermal vent chimney 2 | place: Pacific Ocean: Juan De Fuca Ridge | depth 2182 m m | reverse complement strand
CTTTTTTATTAGCTTGTGTCGTTTGCACTTGAGGCTCTTTTGCTAACGGAGTTAAATTTTTCGTTTCTAAGACGTTAGAAGCTTTATTATTTATTAGTTTTTTTTTAACAGCTCCAGGACGAAACGCCAACATTCTAAGTAATACCATTTCAAAACCAAGCTTAGGATTAGGAGCTAACACCATATCACGCTGACCAACTAAGGCAATTTGATAATACAACTGAATATCTTCTGCAGTAATTACTTTTGTTAAATTCATTAACCGTTCTTTATCACCCATTTGCTCATCATAAGCTTGAGGTACTTGCTGTAACAAAGCGATATTGTGCAAATATGTTAAAAGTTCACTTAATAGCTTAGAAAAATCAGCGGCTTGTTCATATAATTGTTTTACGCAATCAATAACTGCTTGAGCATCATTAATTGATAAAGCTTCTAAAATTTGAAATACATGCGACTGCTCAATACTTCCAAGCATACTATTGACATCTTGTTCAAGCAATTGGCCATCACCAAAAGATATTCCTTGATCCAATATACTAAGCGCATCGCGCATACTACCATCAGCGGCTTTTGCAATATGCTGTACAGCATTTTTATCAAATTTAATCACTTCTTTATCAAGCAGTTCCTGCAAATATTTTTCAATTTTCTCAACAGGAATTCGTCGCAAATTAAATTGTAAACAACGTGATAAAATAGTAATTGGTAATTTTTGAGGATCCGTTGTTGCCAATAAAAATTTTACATGAGGTGGCGGCTCTTCTAAGGTTTTTAACAAAGCATTAAAACTATGATTCGACAACATATGTACTTCATCGATTAAATAGACTTTATATAATCCTCGAGTTGGTGCATACTGAACATTGTCGAGTAAGTCTCGAGTATCTTCAACTTTAGTACGAGATGCTGCATCAACTTCAATTAAATCGACAAAATGCCCGCTATCAATCTCAATACAGGTTGAACACACACCACAAGGCTTGGAACTAACTCCTTTTTCACAATTTAACGATTTAGCAAAAATGCGAGCAATCGTAGTTTTACCAACACCTCGCGTACCCGTAAATAAGAAAGCATGGTGTATTCTATTACTGTCTAAAGCATTAATTAAAGCCCGTAAAACATGTTCTTGACCAACTAACTCTTCAAAGCGCTTAGGTCGCCATTTTCGTGCTAATACTTGATAACTCATACTTTATATTCTCGATAATGCCAATTTTCACTATTGTACATAGCTATACAAATATACGCATCATCTACGTTCTAATATTTTAACTCATTGAAATTATGGAATATTTTAGATGTGAAATAATGGTGGTAACTTACATCAGCCACACCTAGCACACGAGTCGACTGTTACCGCTGCTCCCTTCCAGGTCTGACGGAGTTCACAATTTATCGTTGCGAGGGGACCAATATAAGTCACCATAAACTCAAAAAACGGTATTATTGTTTGGATTACAAATTGAAATTTCAAACTAACCAAAATCGATAATACAACTGTCAAATACAAATATGGCGGAGAGGGAGGGATTCGAACCCTCGGTAGATTTGCACCTACACAAACTTTCCAAGCTTGCTCATTAAGCCTCTCTGACACCTCTCCTACTAGCGCAATACTTGTATAATTTCGTGCGGCAAGAGTAAACTAGATAAGCAATTGGTGCAAGTATGAATAAGTTAAAGACTAGCAGATCGAATCTCAAACACGGTAAAATCTCTTTTAGACATCCAAATATCACCTAAACGTAATAAAATTACCGAACCATTACTTCGTATCAATTTCAACGGTGTCCCCGAAATATAGCCGTACTCATGCAGTAACACTATTTGCCAACGTTCATTCATATCTTGAGACAAAATTACTGGGTTTCCAGTGTCCGTTGACGAAGTATTTTGATCTAATACCAAAGCTGATTCCGCATAGCTAGCCATACGAATAATACTGATTTCAACGCGTTGATCATGTAATCGATGCATGCGCCCCACATAACCTAATAAAGGTAAATTACTATTATCATTCGATTTAAATGACAAAATTTGGCCAACTTGCAATATATTAGATTTTGTTACAGAGTCATGCGAAATTAAAAGACCTCCTGAGCTAAAATTAATAATTTGCCAATTTGATGAATTAGATACTTTTACTGACAATTCATCTGATAGTTTAATAGACTCCTGTTGAATCAATTCAATATTTTCCAACATTGATTTGTCTTGATGGTTTTCAGGTTTTGCATATCCAGAAAGAACCTTATAAGATTCATTAAAACCAAAATTCACAAAAAGTTTTTGTGAACCATAGACATTATGTCGTTTGTGATGCCGCTCTCTTCTTTTCAGAGCCATTAATACCATTTCTAAAACTGGAATTTTATCTTGATCTTTGAGTTTTGCCAATGGCGGACTTAATTTTGAATTATCTATCGAAGATAAAAATATCATTTTTGCGAGCAATTCATGCTCAGCAACCAAAGCATTGTGTAAGATTGAAAAATCTATTCTTACACCAGGAGCCGTCATTGAATCTGTACGTTTATACTCTGGAGGACCATCATTTAACAAAAATGTAATTAGCCATCCCGGCTCAAGCGTTTGACCATTATCATCATATATGCGCAGCGCTGAATCCAAATGAGCCAAATAAGAATCAGGGAAATAAAAGAGATGAGCCGGCCATGTTATGACATCTAAGACACCAAATAATTGTATCGATAAATATATATCACGAATACTATTTTTAGTTTTTAAATCAATAACATCGTCAACTTTAATGTAACTAGTGCCAATTTCACTCGATAGTACCTTTTTTTCGTCAATATCATCATGTAACATCAGAGAAAAAAATATTTGATTTACATCAAGCCAAGTCGAACCAAGAAGTTTTTCATACCTAAATGCTCTCAATCGTTGTTCAAGACGAACCATTTCCAAAATTCTAAAGCCAAGTTCAACCACGTTATTTCTCATTTCGAGATAATCATGCGCATTAGAGGAATAAAATTCTAAATAAGCATATTTATACGTTATTGAAATTTGTTCTGCTATTACAACACAATTAGCTAATGCCAATAATTGTTCCGCATCTTGCGCTGGTTTTTCCATTTCATTATTAAATGGCACACATATCTTTGCCAGTACGGGATAAACCGTGATATAAATAGCATGAGCAACTTCAATTCTATCCATAACCGGAACATCAACTGAATTAATATCAGACAATATAATTGCCGCGTCATGAATTAATTGATTCGGAAAATCGACTAACTCTGCCAAATGATTTAAATGAAAGTGAACATCAAGTACATCATGAGATGCTGGTTTAAATGCTGTAGGAAGCAATAAAAAGTTCAATTTGAATTTATTAACAGTATTTATTTCAGCATCATACGATGACGTAAAATTATTTTGATTCTTAACTATAGAACCTTTATCTTGATTCTGTTCTTTATTATCTTCACTTTTTTTATTATTAGCTTCTTTATTCTTGATTTTCTCAGGTTTAACGATAGATTTAAGGCTAATAGAATCATGACCAGATACTTCTACTTCATTAAGTTGATTTTCTTTTATAGGGTTTTTAGCAACACTAGATTTTGATTTATTTTTTTTCTTTTTATTGTCTTTTTTTAATTTAAGACGAATATCATCTAATTCTTTTTTAGTAATTTTTTTCCCAAAAAGTACCGAATCTCTTCGTAATATATACTTACCCAAATCTTCTAAAAATTGTGGCGCAACATCATCAGCTTCAATCACAAATCTATCATTATTTAAACCATTAAAATTCATAATATTTAAAATGATTTTTGAAGAATCTAAAGCTGCTGAAAATACAAATGTAACCGGAACCATTGAATCAACACTAAACGTTGCATTGGTTACATTATGCTGACTGTCTTTGTTTTTATGACAAACATAACTAACATGATGCTCATCAAGATACTCACTAATTCGATCAATATATATTTTATTTTCTACATCAAATCTGACTCTATCATTCGAAGAACATATAAAACTAAGTTTTATACTTTTCATCAACTTACGACTATCAACGATGACCTTATAATCAGAAGGACGCAGATCGCGCATTGCTGAGTAGTCTTTAATTGGATAAGAAACTTGAATATTGGATTTAATTAAGTTTAAACTTTCACAAAGCTCAGATAAAAACTGGTAGATCATTACCATTTTAGGTTGGATATTATTATGAAATAGTTCTTCTCGTTTTTTACTATTTGCTTGTAATGACTCCACATCAGCTTGCTGATGTTGAGCCTCCTTATGAAGATCGTCAAGTAAACCCATTTTAGCTTTTATCAAACCCCATTTTTAATTTTTATATTTAAGATTAAATACATAAGAGATCAATTCTCTTATTTTAAGTATTGTTAATTTAGTTATAATTATAGCAAGTAAACAATTAATTCTTGAATAATTAGCGCATTATTAGGATAAATATTGATATATTATAATAAAATCAAAGAGATAAAAACTATAAATATAGTGCATAACTGGAAAATTATCGCAGAAATTTGTTCAAATATCTATAAACATTACAGTTATCAGGCTAACTGTAATCATGCAAAACCTTGCCTATTTTTGCTAGAATCAACCAAATCCTTCTGCTGTTCAGTTAAAAGTACCCATGCATTACGTGTATCAAATGCATCCCAAGTAATTCCAACACGGCTAATGACATAAAACTCGTATTTATCGGTATCAATAATAAGGGTGTCAAACACTGGAGATAACTGGCTTGGCTGGTTCTCGATGACTAAGGTAGTCGTAAACTCAACTTTTGGGACCTCAAATTCGACAACTCTAGTTGTATCAAAAAAACCTTTTAAGGTTATTATTTCACCACCAGTAAATGCTGTAGAAAAACGTTGATCAAGTGGTGCAACATTATGCACAGTCGCTTTAGTTTTATCAGTATAAGGGCAACCACCTTGCTCAATAGGTGAATCATATAATTCACCTAAGTCTTTATTACGCGGTTCCCAAAACTGGGCAATAGGCGCAAAGCCTGCGGGTAATTGTTGTTGAGTTGGAGATGTCAAAAACTTAGGGCCTATTTCAATGCTTGGAAGCTCAAGATTCATGACATTCCAACCTGATGCTTTATTAAAACCTTTACCAACAGGATTATAGGCAAAACTTTCTTTTTCATTTTGTGGATTATATCCACCATATGAATTTTCATACTTAAGTTTAGTTGCTTGTAACAGCTCGGGTTTACTCATGACGAAACCCAACAATATTTTTTTCCAAGTTCTTTTACCGGTAATTCGAAGTTTTTTATTCCATTTTTTACCGTCTTTAAAAACAATACTATACTCAGCTTCCATCGCATATTTATTTTGTTCAGGATAGGCTGTACCCAATAAATACGTTTCGCTACCTAATTTGTAGGGAGATAACTCACTAATACATTTGAGGCTAGAGTCGTGAGGCTCATTGTAATATTCATCAACTTCAATTATCTTGGATTGAGAGTCAAGTGGTTTGACCGCTCCATATGAATCAAATGAAAAACCTTTTTTTATTATACAAGTAATTTGGGGTTGCTTGTTCACATTCCAAGCGGCATATAACCCCGCAGAACAATCAGTTTCATTTAATAAATCAAGCATAATAATATCTAAACTTTTTCGACATAATCACTTCAAACAAACTTATCTAATATTAAGTTTTTATCAGCGATCCAACTTTCAATTTTTAAATTTGAACTTTTACTTAACTCAAGTGATAACAAATCAAATAAATCACTAGCCATTATTCCTGTAAACTGATAACTCAATTCAATTAAGTTACTTTTTGTTAAAGGCATACCATAAATATATCGAGTTCCTTGTTGCCATTTATTTGTAATGTCTTTCGCTCTTTTTTGGGCTGATATTAAATCAGCAATAACAGGAACGTCTTCATCAAATTCAGCATTATCGTCAACTACTGATATTCGAGGTACAGTTCTTAGCTTTTGACCGGTAATCAACTGCCAAGCTGGCATAACGGCAATACTCGTTTTGGGATTTTTTAACATAGAAAATAAAATTTTTATACAATCAACGCTACCTAATAGAGATATCAAATAACTTCCAAACTCAATATTGTTTTCTGCTATCGAAGTAAAAACAGATAAAAACTCCATATTTCCCATTAAAGCAATTAGCCTTAAATATTTCTCTCTATGGGGTTTATCAGTTTCTAACTCAATAGCGCGTCGAATAGCTTTTGATATATTCGGATCTTGTTTGATCATACCGCCCCATAGTGCGGCATGTAAAACAGATGAACTAATTACCTCTTTTTCGACAACATCTACTAATGAGCGATAATAATTTTGAAACAATTCTAGCCCGGTATTGTTTCTATCTGCCTGATATAATAATACAATTTTTTGTAATAACGCATCATCAGACTGTAATTCTGCTTGATTTAATAACCCCAATGGTACGTCTTCACCGCAAAGATACCAAATAGTTAAAATAGAGGCTCGTAGCTCTTTATTCGACTCAAATAATTCACTTAATGCATTTTTAATATCAAGATTATAAAAAAGTACAAATGAATCTATTAAACCTTGAGGTTCGGGATATTGAATAAATATTTTTTTTGCAAACAAAATTGCTTCTTCTTGAGTCCCCTTATCTTTAGCTAAAAGTCGTCTAGAAATATAGACAAACAACTCAGCATCATCTTTTGGTGGCGCTTCATCAGGATCAATTAAAGTTCCTAATACATGAAGATGAACAAACAGTCGTTTCTCAACTGCTTGTTGCACAGAAGATTCTACAATCATTTGTTCCAAACAATTAACTCGCTGTGAGTATAAACTTATAGCAATATTAAGGTGACTCTCAATATAAGGAATATCTATATCTAACATAACTCAGTACAATATTAATTTAACTCGATGCTTTTTCCTTGAATTCGATTTATGCCATTAGATTGTGAATAAACTTCACTACCATTAATCAAAATCTTACCGTTTTCAAAAATATCTATTTTGGCATTCGTTGTTCTCAAAGTAAGCTTAACATCAGAAACAATGCTTAAACTACCGTCATCATCCACTTCAAAACCTACTGTAGGTTTATCCTCTTTATTACGTAATTTATCGGTTATAATAAATAAACCTGAAATTTCTTGGACAATCACTTGATCACCAATCTCCAAACTCGGCACAGAAGAAGCATGAATAAAATCTGAATCAAAATTCATTTCTTCAATAGTAAGCAATGATGTTGCCTCCGCATTGATAACTGCAGTGACGGTCATAATTTGATGATTATCATTAGAAACAACTGTATCTTTATTGTTGCTAATTTTATATATTACATTAGTCATATAGTTCTCCATACAAATTCAGTTAAATTAATACTAAAAACTAATTTCCGCCAATACTTCCGGCTTTAATATTTATTGCGGCACTTTTAATCGTTATATTTGGTCCATCTAATAACAAATTACCACCAGTTGATACTTCAATTTTTCCGGATGCTTGACCAATATGAATTGGTCCGCCGCCTTTACCTGAGAAAGTAATTGCAGCGCCAGCAGTAACAGAAAATTTACCTGCGGGAATTAACATCTCAATATTTTTTTGTTTCACTTCTATTGAATAATTAGAGTCAATATTAGTAATCATGTCTTTACCGGAACTAAAATTTATATCTTTTTCCTCTGCTTCACATAATATATTTTTTTCAGCCGTTAACAAAATATCTGTAGCAGCCTGTTGTTCAATTTCATTGTTTTTAGTCACAAGTTGCTGATTATTTGCTACAGTAACAACATGTTCATTACCAGCCTGAATTGTATGGCTATCACCTGACTCAATTAGCAGTGTTTTTTCAGCGTATATTTCCATTTCACCTTGTTCTGTGGCTAATCGAATATTATGGCCATCATCTTCGGCGCTTAAAGTCAGAATATTATTTTTATCTCGAGTAAATAAATTAATTTGTTCTTTAGAAGCTCGGTCTTCCATTGCTAGTTCATTACCGCCCCAAGTACGTAAAACATTTTGAGAAGAATTAGCTGCCGTCACTGTACTTGGAGTATCAGGATTACTAATCATCCCCAATAATAATGGTCGATTAACATCTCCATTGATACAGGTCATGACAACTTCTGTACCGGCATGTAATGGAAAATGCATCCCATAATTTTGTCCTGAGGATAATTGCATCAGCCTAATCGCATGACTGGCATCACCATCTTGTTTATTTGAAATATCAAATGGTAATCTCACTCGGTAGCGACCTTGCTCATCCAGATAAGCGTAATCACCACCGGTCGTTTCAACTTTAGTAGTAAAACTACCGTATATTTTTATATCGTCTTGAATAATTGAACGATACTCAATACCAGAACGAATTAATAATACTCGATTATAATACGTTTTACTTTTTACTGTATCGTCAGAAGTAACACTGTGTCTTTGAGAACCACTAACTTCAATCTCAATAACCAGATAGTCACCATTAAGTTCAGAAACAGGATGGTCAGTTAAAGTAAATTTAACCCCCGGAACCAGTCCTCGACAATCAGTATCTGCAACATAGGTTTTTCGTTGCCACTCTAAAGATTGCTGTATAACTGTCGAAAAATATTCTCCTTGATCAATTGTTTGATAATGATAACCATATTTATAATCTAAACCCGTGCTATTAATATCTGAACTCGATTTAGATGAAATCATCAAATCGGATTCCGGTGTACGGTAATTATAATCTTTTAACAATATTTCTTCAGTGATCAAATTACCTTGTTGCCGAATTGAAGAAACAGTTTCAACACTCCTAATTTGCCCTGAACGTTCTTGAAACATTAATTCATTAGGCCCATCCAACATCGGAATATCGTTTATCTCATCATGAAAAATAATTTTTACATTTGAGCTAGTTTGTTCAAACCTAAAATAAATTCCATGATGCGATAATTGTCTTAGCAGAAAACTTAAATCAGATTCATTATATTGAACCATATATTCATAAACTGAATAACTTGCCGATAATTTAAAAATATAATCCGATGCACCAAATCCAGCATCTAACAATATATCGTCAATAATCATTTTTATGTCTTTATTTAAAAAGACTCGATTTTTTTGAGTATTTTTAAGAACCGATATTGGTGATGATATTTCAATGACATATTCTTCGCCATTATAAATAGAACCGCATTCATCAACCCCAGTGCAAATGCCATGAACATAAACACTATCAGCATCCCACAGCATATCAAATTTGGCGAGTTTACCAATAATATCTTTTGCTTTTAGTTTTGATTCAACCAATACGTTAATTCTGTATTGATAATCATCTGAGATACCATTATTAATACATTTAAAATCCAATACAGTTAGAATGTTATCAGGAACACCGTTAACATTTAAAAAGAATTGGCTTTCATTCGCAGCGGCTATATTTAATTGCCCCGACATGACATTGCTATTTATATTATCCATAATATTTAAATTGCTTCTCTGTTAACAAAATTTATGCGCTAATTTCTTCTTCCGCGGCTACAGTATCATCATCTTCTGCCATTACATCAGAAAACAAGACTGACATTTGACCCTTGTCATCAAGCTCAAGTGATAAAACATCAGGTATGTCGTCATCAGCCATAAACTGTAATAAACTGCGCGAAATTTCAGGTAAAAGTTGTTGCTCAATCAATGCATTAATAAAACGAGCCCCGGTTTCAGGTTGAGTACATTGATCTGCCAAATACTTAAAAACACTGGGTTCACAGCGCATAGCTATATTATGGGCTTTATTAATACGTTGCGCCACAGCATCTAATTTTATTGCAACAATGGCTTGTAATGCCTCAGCACTTAATGGGCGGTAGGGTATAACTTGCATTCGACCTAATAACGCAGGAGCAAAATGCGTTAGCAGTGCAGCTTGAATGGTTTCTTTAAGTTTAGACAATGATGGTTCTTGCCATTCTTCTTTTTCAGTTTCTACATTATTATTTTCTGTAGTACTTTCAGTTTCAGGGCTATTCTCAACAGGATCGATTTCATCATCAGGAGTAAAAGCATCCACAATTTCATTTGTCCCCAAATTTGAAGTCATGATTATGATGGTATTTTTAAAATCAATTTCACGCCCTTCACCATCGCGCATAAATCCTCGATCAAATACTTGATAAAATAAATTCATTACATCCGCATGAGCTTTTTCTACTTCGTCTAGTAAAACAAGCGAATAAGGTTTTTTACGAACGGCTTCAGTTAATATCCCGCCTTCACCATATCCAACATAACCAGGAGGTGAGCCTTTAAGTTGAGATACGGTATGGGCTTCTTGGTATTCACTCATATTAATCGTAACTAATGATCGTTCACTACCAAACATTTCATCCGCTATCAGTCGAGCGGTTTCAGTTTTACCTACGCCACTCGGCCCGGCAAGTAAAAATACTCCTAATGGCGTTTCATCATTTGATAAACCAGCCTTTGAGGTTCTAATTGAGCGTGCAATAGCTGAAATGGCGTCATCTTGACCTATCACTCTAAGTCGCAACCTATCCTCTAATTCCATTAAAGACACTAAGTCATTCTTTAGCATTTTACCGACAGGTACTCCCGTCCAATCTGCTATTATTTCTGCGATAGCAGCGCCATTAACTTCAGCCTGTACCATCGGTGATTCACCTTGTAGCTGAGCAAGATCATCTCTAATTTTTAAAGAGTTAGATTTTAACTCAACAATATTCGGATCATTTTCATCAGTATTATCTTCATACTTTGAAGTTAGCTGATCTCGATGCTCTTGGATGTGACTAACCAATTCGCGTTCTTTTTCCCATTGTTCCAGCTGCGTTGCTAATTTGGATTTGGTTTCTTTTAAATCTTTTTCGAGCTCAGATTTTAAAAGTTCATTTACTTCTAAGCCACTTTTTTGTTCACTGGCTAAATGGCCTAAACGACGTTCAATATATTCGACATGGCTTTCAGCAGATTCAATTGAAGCTGGTTTTGCTGCTTGACCCATTCGAATTCGAGCAGAAGCCGTATCCAACAGATCAATGGCCTTATCCGGTAAAAAACGCCCTGTTATATACCGACTAGACAAATGTACAGCGGTTTCTACCGCATCATCTGTGATTAAAATACCATGATGTGTTTGATAGTGAACTTTTAAACCGTTTAACATCACGATTGCATTTTCAATGGAAGGTTCTTCTACTTTCACTATCTGAAATCTTCTTTCAAGTGCAGCATCTCGTTCAAAATATTTTTTATATTCAGACCATGTCGTTGCTGCAATTGTTCGTAATTCACCACGCGCCAAAGCAGGTTTTAATAAATTGGCAGCATCACTCATGCCAGCCTCACCGCCAGCACCAATTAAAGTATGAGCTTCATCGATAAACATTATAATAGGAATAGCAGAATCTTTTACTTCAGTTATTACTTGCTTTAAGCGTTTTTCAAACTCCCCCTTAACACCAGCACCAGCTTGTAATAAACCAAGATCCAAGGTATGAACCTGGACACCTTTTAAATCATCGGGAACGGTTTCATGGGCTATACGTAAAGCAAAACCTTCCACCAGCGCAGTTTTACCAACACCGGGTTCACCTACCAATATGGGATTATTTTTTCTTCGACGACTTAAAATATCAATCATTAAACGAATTTCTTCGTCTCGCCCTAAAACAGGATCAATCTTACCGGATGCTGCTTTGTATGTGACGTTCTCGGTAAAACGACTTAACGCTGATTCAGCATTTTGGCCACTTGCTGTTTTAGTCGAAGATTTAGTTTCTTTAGGTACTAATACATCATCAGCTTCATCGGGTGAAATATTAAACCGGTTATCTTTTTGGGCTTCACTTGATCCTTCAACAATTACCGCATATTGGCTGCGTAATTTATCGAGAGAAATTCCATCTAATTCATTAAAGGCAGTTCCTGGTAATAATGGTGATAATTGAATTAACGCATCTAATAACATTGCCGAACGAATTCGGTTTTCATCGTAATATAATGTTGCCGCTGTCCAAGCACGTTCAAACCATTGAAATAACAAGGGTGAGAATGAAGGTTTACCCGAATTATTAGCACGCTGCCGCGATAAATTTTCTAACATTTCCTGCCAGAGTTTATCAACATCAATCCCAAAAAAATCAAATATTAGCTCAAGATCTCCGCCACCATCTTCTAGCAACTTTATCATTAAATGTTCTATCGTAATTTCATAATGCGTTCTAGTACTCGCAAATGCAGCAGCATCTTCAATCGCTGTTGCGGTACGATCATTTAACCTTTCGAGCAATACTCGAACATCTTGATTATTCACAATATTTTCCTTTTATCATTTTGTCATTAAATTGCTTATGCAACTTCATCAAGTTTTTCGCTAACACTATTTATATTATCATTATTATTTTTTACCGCGAAATTTTTACCGGGTAAACGTATATCATAACTCGAGCTAGATGCTGTGCCGAGTACTGTAGACCAACCTAATACAACATCCTTTGCACCTAAATAAATACCGATTCCTTTTGATGGCTCAACTTTAAGCAATACATCGAAATTCATTGTCGGATCCATAAAGCGATCCACTAAGCTCCCTAATTCACGAGCCCGGCTATGCCCGGGTAGTAAACCATTAACTTGATCACTTTGCATTGGACCAATAACAATATCGATTTTACCACTAATGTCTAAAACTTCATTTCCAAGAATGGTATTATCACCTAAACAAAAAGCATTTTCTCCATCTACACCTAATTCAACTTGTTCATCAATTTTAATCCAACGAGTAACAAACTGATCAATTTTAACAGGCACATTTCCCATAAAATCCGATAACACCCCAGACAATGCCGTAGCACTTCGTACCCGAGAACCAATGGCTCCGCTGTAACCCATTTCAACAGAATCAGAATCAGTAACAACATTTCCCGACAATGCCGCTAAGTAATGCAAATAAGGCGAATCCTCTTGTTCTAAATGCGTAAAAGGACGGTATTTTTTCCAAGCCAAATAAAATTGCGAATACAATCGATGACAAAAGATATCAATAAACTTTCGCATTGCCTCGCTTGATTCATCATCACGCGCTATAAATTCAGTAAAATAATTTGGAACGACAGCATCAACACCGTATAAGCCCATAAAATTCAACTGCAAATCAAATTTATTATCCTCACCAAGTTTGCATCGTCGAATATCTGCACCAGGAAAACTAATTTCTGAAGCCGGTCGCATGCGAATCCACTTATCTAATCCCTGTCGAACTGTCCCATGTCCATGCCATGAATCTTCCAACAAACGAATTGCTTGAAAAAATTCAAATTCTGGCGCATTTCTTAATACGTCATATATTATATTGGGGAGTTTTCGCCGACTAGTGGTTCCCATTTTAATACCTTATTAGATGGATGACAGTTAACTTTAGTTAACACGAAACAGTTAATTGCCGCATACATACTAAAGAAATGATGTAACACCATACCGAATAAATGAATATCTGAAATTGAACGATATCGATCTTCATGCACAGTTAATGTGATCTCTAATCCACGCAATATAGCACCTCGTCGAATACGTTCAATTGATTCAATTTCAATATTCTGAATGCCGTTAATGCGTCGTGAATTTTGTTCGTCATTGCTCCAATCATATAAACTTAATACCCGACGTAAGACCTCAAGAGATGCTAAAGAGCTATAATTTAATGATAGGTGCGAAATTAAATCCCATTGAAATCTACCGCGTTCAGGAGGTGGATACATAATTGATGGTCGAGTTAAATTCTTAAATGATGCATACGATGGAAAATCAACAGATGGTGTACTCACTTGATTTTCACGTATGTATCGCCTTGGGTAACTGCCGTTAGTAGCAGTAATAACACAAGACAACATTTCAGCACGAAAGGTAGATACCCCACCAATCGATAAATAAGTCTCAGGACGCCCGGTACCTAAAAGCCTTCGGTTACAATGGTAATAACGTCCACCTTTTCGACGATGCTGAAAAGTGTACATTGGAAAATATTCATACTGCTCGCCATTTTCAGCATCAACACCGATAACTTTGTCAACACTATACACTTCAGTGCCATCTCGTGAAGCAAGATCAGCAATAACTGGATAAGCTGAACGCTTATGAGTCAGATTAATTGGTTCACTTGTTTGTTCAAACAAATTAACCGCCGGACTACAATGAAGCAAAAAGTTATCTTTGGTTAAACTATGATCTTGAGGTAAAATTGCTTTGATTTTAAAATCAATTTCAAATTGTGATGTAGAATCTGGCCAAGTGACTTTTTCAATTCCATTAATAGTGAAAAACATGTATTTTTCACGAAAATTAAAAAAGTCCTGTAATAAATGAAAACCATGGAAGCTTCGTCCATTAATAGGCAACATTGAAGCATCCATATCAAAATGACTTGCTGTAACACATTTCTGTGCACCTAGATTATGTGGCATCACGGTAGGTTCATCAGGAAATGATAAATGAACTCGTTGTAATTCACCGGTAAATTGATGGTGCAATAATAAAGCTAATGCAGGATCAGCGTGGATATGAACTTTCAAATTAGAAAGATCAATATCAGCAGCAGATACACCACTATCAAGTTGAAATGTAAATTTTAATTGAGTACCGCCACCCGCTGGCTCACTTAATGAAACTCGAGAAAGACGAATGGGGTTAAGCGTCACATCCACCGTTGATCCAAATCGGCAAATAACACGCTCATCACCAGTAGGTGCTGATAGCAGCACAGTTCCTTTATTAATTAACTGAGATTGTTGTAACTGCCCTATCCGTGGCATGAATTGAATTATTGTTGATGAAGGATATGGTCGTAAAAAATGCGGCCATAATTGATATAACAAGTTTTCACTTATTTCTGGTATGTCATCATCAATATGTTGTCTAATTTGAGCTGTAAGGTATGCCATACCTTCAAGTAAACGTTCAATATAAGGATCACGATCTTTTAGTTCATTAAGATTAAGCATACCAGCCTGTTCAGGATATGCTTTTGCAAATTCCTGTGCTGATTCATGTAATAATCTTAATTCGGCTTCGTAATATTCTCGCATAACTACTGACTCTTAGTTATCCCTTGTTCAACACGCGCATACCCGCCTGACATAAAATATGTTTCGAATTGAACATAATGTCCCGTTGGCAAACGAGCGTTTACAGCAAGATGCAAAATACAATCTGCCCCACTCATGGGTTTATACATAACATCGACTTGTTTTAAGCGAGGCTCATACTTCAAAATACTGTTTTTTATCGCTTCTACCATATCATCAAGTGAATAAGGTAGTTTCTGATACATATGTGAAATATCAGGCAAACCATAGTCAGGAAGATGTTCCATGGCGCCTAAACGAGCATTTAACAAGCGAGTTAAATGATCCTTAATACTAACGGTTACATCATATTCAGATGGGATATTAGAAATCTCTCGACCATCTGCATATTTTCCCGTAAGAATTTCAAATAGTGCATGATGCATCTGACAGCTTCCTGTAAAACAAAAAGGGTATGATTTTTGTCATACCCTTTTAGTTAATTACCGACTTGCTGTCCAAGAATCGGTAACTTTCAGGTTACCGTCTAAATATGTCCAATGAATGGTGTCATATTTAAATGCGACTGATTCAAGATGTGGAAAACGTTCAAAATCTAAATCTTTACAATTGTGCATTTTAGGTGTGATATTAGTAATTTTGACACCTTCAAGAATGTGACTAAAATAGGCAACCTCATCACCAGTACTATTAATTTCGTACCATTTGATTTCGATTTCATTAATAGTCGCACCATTTGCACAAGCTTCATACAAATAAGGTGAAGCACGATCAAAGCCCTTAGTGATAACTAATGGTTCATGCTTACGAGTACTGGTGATAGCACCTTGCATGCTGTCAGTTGGTATACGTAATTCATGATCAAACGCAATTACTTCAACGGTATCTTCTCGACCTGCTACTGCGCAACTACCGGCAATTGAAATACTTCCTTGTTCTGCTGGTGAACCGACCGCATCTTTAATCCACATATATGCTGGAATAGCCATTTTAAAACTCCTTCTAATTATCTTGCAAGATTATAGTGACGAGACGTATCTAAATCATTTAGTACGGCTTGTCTCCCTCTAATACCTCATTGGTATTCTTTCATTTGCAACAAACGTCTTGTTTATTACAAACAAGTATGAAAATATTTTCATACTTGTTTGTAATCAATAGTAACAGAAAATATATATATTCTCTAACATTTATGTAAAAAAATAAATAAATTTATTCTGATTTTGGCATTTGCGAAACCAGTGATAAGCTAATATCAACCCCTTCAATTTGAAAGTGTGGCATAACAAATAAGGAAACACTATAGTAACCAGGGTTTGATGGAATTTCCTTAACTTCAACCTTAGCATCTCGTAACGGATGAGTTGCTATCAATTCTGGTCCGGGATTGTTTTTCTTTGTTATTAAAGTTTGAATCCACTCGTTTAACTCATCTTCTAACGCCTGACGATCTTTTGTCGAACCAATATTTTCACGCTGCAATACCTTCAAATAATGTGCTAATCGAGACACAAGAAATATATAAGGTAAGCGTGAATTAATTCTACTATTCGCCGTCGCTTCCGGAGTATTGTACTCGGTTGGATTTTGTACCGAGTTAGCGGAAAAGAAACATGCATAATCACTATTTTTGTAATAGCTTAGTGGAATAAAACCAAGATTTGCAAATTCAAGCTCACGAGTTTCAGGAATGATGATTTCAGTTGGAATCTTGCCTTGCAATCCTCGCCCAGCATCATATAAATGAATCGGTAAATTTTCTACTTTACCACCAGCCTCTGGTCCCCGAATATTCACACACCAACCATTTTCTTTAAAACTATTAGCCATATTGGCCGCAAAAGCAAAACTGGCATTACCCCATAGATAATTTTCACTGCCTTCTGCGTTCACAGTTTCTTCATAATTGAATGAACGCACAGGGTTGTTTTCTTGGCCATAAGGTAGGCGTAATAAGAATCGTGGCAACGTTAAACCAATGTATCGAGAATCTTCAGATTCACGGAAACCTTTCCATCGAATGTACTCAGCTTTATCCATGTATGTACTTAAATCATGAATTTTTGGAATATCATCTATCTCTTTCTTACCAAAGAATTTTGGTCCAACCGTTCCTAAAAAAGGACAATGCGCTACAGAAGCAATACGTGAAACTTCAGTTAACAAGGCAATGTCTTGAGCTGTACTTTCAAATTGATAATTAGAAACAATAGCGGTAATTGGTTCGCCCCCAGGAGTATCATACTCATCAATATAAACGTGTTTATATAATCCTGATTGCGTTGTGTCTGGTGCTTCTTCGAAATCTTCACGCATCTCTTCTTTACTAACATCAAGCAATTCAATTTTTGAATTTTTCTTGAAATCAGTTCGTTCAACTAAATATTTTAAGCCTTTCCATGTTGATTCAATTTCTTGAAATTTTTCATGATGTAAAATCAAATCAAGCTGTTTGCTTATAGTCGCATCGATACCAGCAATATAGCTATCAAGTAATACTTTATCAATTTTCTTAATTGAAGAACTTGATTTTGATATTACATCAATAAAAACACTTAATGCAGCAGTTAAACGTTGATTTGCAGATGTGTCTGCCATGCCCTTTAAATCGCTAAAGTTGGTTAACTCTAGTCCTTCTTCGACTGGTGCAACATCAACTAATTTACAAAGACGTTCGTAGATATTACCGTCTTCCTGCTCTTCTACTTCTGTAGTTGAGCCTTTTGAATGTTCTTGAATTGCCATTTCGTTCTCCTAAATCTTTATGACGAAGTGAATTTTTTTACTTCATTCTATTCAATTAATTTATTCAGCTTCCGGAGCTGCTTCTGATTTAACTTCTGGTGCAAGTTTTTCCAATTCAGACCTCAAATCTTCAAGCTCAGGTTGATTTTTAATAATTTTTTCAAGTTCTTTTCTAAACGTACCGTTATCAAGCAGATTAGATTTAAGATCTTTTAACAAATTACGCATCGACAATAAATTTTCAAGTTGAGGTATTTGTTTTACAACACTTTCAGGGTGAAATGATTTAAATGAATTAAATTCTAAATTCACAGCAATTTCAGTATCGTCATTAGCAATAACATTATCAACGGTAAATTTTGCTTCCGGTGATAACTCATTTAATACTGAATCAAGATTATTTTTATTAATATTAATACGCTCGCGGTGTGCCAACTTTCCTTTAGTTTTACCTCCACTAAAATCACCGACACTAAGCAGTTTCATTGGCAACTCGAGCTTTTTACGTGCACCCCCAGTTTCAACGTCTAATGTTATATTAACGCGTGCCTTCGGAATTTCATTTTGAAAACTATCAGCCATTTTACTCTCCTTCTGTAAGCCCTAAGTTTAGTCAACACCATGTTTAAGTATGATGTTCACTGAATTAACAAATAAAAACAATATTCATAAAACACTAAGTGCTTGTTGAATATCAGTTTTACATATTTGATTTGATATTGTTACTAACCTTTTTTCATATAGAATTTTTTCATCATCTGTTGATGTTGCGATCATTCCACGTATTGCATTTTGAGTATGTTTTAATAATAAAATATGCAATGAACTATCCCACATAGCTAAAGAATATTGTTCAGCTTTATCGCATAAATCATCCAAAACAGGTAAAGCTAGCTCAGACCTATTATCTTCTAAGCACATCACAGCCATTTGCAATTTCATTTTAAAACGTTGTTTTTCTGAATAAGCATTATATTGAGAAAAAACGGCTAATCCTTCTTGTAGATTTTTACTCTCAGCAACACTTCTAGCCTGCGTTATTGTTTCATCTAAAGCTTCATCAAGCTCAAGCTGTAAACTTGTACCACCACCCCCCATGGCACTAATTTCATCCAACCAAATTTTAGTATCTGCTTGAACGAATGGAGAGTCATCGTTAAATTTCAAAGTTTCTATACCTTCTAAGCGCTGAAGAAAAATAGAGGTCTGTAATGCAATGTATTTTGATACATCTTCACGTTTCATATTTTTAGCTGCTGTAAAAGATAATAATTGCAAATCCAACAAAAAATTACTTCCTGGCTCAAACATCATTGCTTCACTTTGAACTAAAGCCGATTTATTATCACCTTTAGCAATAAGTTGTTTTATAGTATTTAATCCAGTTTTTCTAGGAGCTGGCAATCTGGTTTTGCCATTCTCATTAACCGGTAAACTGGTTAAACTCCAGTTAATTGATCGACTAATGCCAATTGCCTGAATATACTGCTCACTACTCATTAAATGCTTAGCTAATGTTTTTATCGCATTAATTACATCTTTATCAGATTGAATTGCCCCGAGAGATGGGCTCAAACCACCCGTTGAAGAAACTGTGCTTGAGGTTGCAGAAGAAGCCGCTGCTGCTTTTTGTTTAGCCTCGGCTTGTTGTATCTTGGCGTTTGCTAATTTTTTATTTTTTTCCAACCACGCATTCAGGATAGTAACCTCAGGAATGCTAATATCATCATTTCCTGAAAAGCCATCTTTAACAAGACTGTTTAATTTTGTAATTAATTCTGAAACTTCATCTAATTGATAAGACTCAATTTCATTTTCGTCATTACCCAAATAAAATAATATTTTATTGTTATTAAGCCAGGTAATTGCCGTAATTTTTGCATTTATTTTTTTAGGAAAACTACTCTCAAAATAATTTTCAAGTAATTGCACATACACTTGTAAGCCAATAACAAGACCTTTTACCCCTTCAAGATAAATCAGCCCTAAGATTAAATACCCGGCCACTCGCAAATCTTTAGCTTCGGTCGTTAAAATCGAAATTGCTTCATCAATAACAAGTTGATAATCAGTATCTGCAAGCTTATCAATCTCTTGCTTTATGGCAACGAAACTATCACTGTAACGCGGATCTTCACCTTCTGGATTAGATGAGAAGGGATCAAATGTACTACCGACCCAATCTGGAACATCGGTTGTACTTTTTTCAATTATTTTTTCTGCTCCAGAATCCTCATTAGGGTCCTTATCTGAAACTGCCGTTGAATCAGATGCTACTCCTGACTCAACTTTTGGCTCATCAACAAGCTTACTCTCAACAACATCAGAATCATTAGAGTCTTCGATTATTGTAGTATCATTCATATCTTAGCTTCCGCTCATTACGTCATGGGAACGCCATTGTTGAACGGCATCCATAAGGGTCATATCATCTTGATTAACAAGATGAGTCATTTTATTCATATCACAACTACAACTTTCCATTTCAGACAGTATATCGATGATATTATTGTCTTGTTTACTAGAGTCAACTATCTGTGAAAAATACGAAGGTGATACTGGTTTAAAAAAAATGGTTAACCTTGCTGGAAATGTCGGCGCTGGATAATTCCAAAAATAATGCGCACTCCACGTTCGACCACCTAATATTAATTCGCACAATTGTAACCAAAAGGTTATATATTGAGTCGAATCAATCTTAGTCGATAACGGTAATCTTATCCCCCAATTGACTCTCGATGGTGAACGTCTAGCGACTGTTTGTAATGTCGCAATAGTTGTCTTAATTAATGCCGCGCGTTTTTCTAAATCTGCCTCAGGCAATAATTCATTCCAGAAATCAACCATAATATGTGATTTCAATAACTCAATGGTATTGTCGAGTATTTTTCCTTTCGTTAAATTATCTGTTATTTTTTTTGTTGAATCGATAGATTGGGTAACATTAGCAATCGATAACCCCGTCCAATCCTGTTGCATTAAATTAATGACATCTTCATAGTAACTACGGTATGAATGAACTAACAATGATTGCAATTCTTTATAAACTGGATTATCTATAGAAGTAAAACCACAAAAAGGATAGTGCCTGCCACTACTATCCTGACTAGGATTTATTACCCCGGTAATCGTTCGAGATGTCTCTATTCCGGTAAACACAAATTTATGAATTGGAGATTCCTTGAAGTTATTTTTCCACTTATCTCCAAACCGACGATTTAATAGTGACACACCTTCATGTATCCACCTATCAAGTGCAACAGTATCACGAGTTTTAATATTGTATTTTATAAATTCTGGATGCACCGGTAACTTACCCGTACACCCCACAATATCCTGTTTAATGGCTCGTTGAGTAGGTTTACTTTCCTTGTTAAATAATCCAAACATTACTAATTCCGTCTAGTAGGTTCACGTGAAGGGTTTCTCATGCTCAGTTTTTTTGGCAATACAAAACTTGATAACACACCGGGTCTAAATAAATTATTTTGTTTATCCGCTTTTAGCTTAAATTGTATTTTTACCGATTTAGCGTTTGGTGTTTCTATTGACCATACAGTATTAAACTGTGTGCCACGTTCTCGTGTCATTTTTGCCTTTTTAAATAAATGAAACACACCCCAAACACCAACTTCTTCTATTTCGGCGCGAACATTACGTTTATCAGAAATACCAACAATCCGCGCACCACTTTGTTCGCTATCACCAGGCCATTTAAATTTACGCCATTCCTGTGGCCCCATTCGATATCGAAACTCTTGACCATTGGTCTCAATTGTAATTTCATCTAAACCTGAAATTGGTATTGGATATAGAGAAAAAGTTAAGTTCGGTTCATCGTTACCACGACGAAACAAACCACTTGTTATTCCATGGGCTTTCTTTAAAACCGCAAAAAACGATTTTTGAAAATTAGGACCTATCCCAAGCCAATTTCTTTCTTTCCAACTTGAACGACGCTTCACCAAATAAGGCGCAAGTTCATTATTGACAAAGGACCACAAAATACCATCTTTAGGTCTAAAGAATTCAGCGACATCATCAATAGGGGCATCCGGCCCATTATTAGCAAAAGGAAATTTTCCACGTATACGGTCTTCAAACTCTCTAACAACCATATTTTCCCATTTATATTGCACCTCTTTCATGGCCACACGCATGATAACTTTCCAAGAATTTTGGATAGAGTCCATCAGAAACAACTCTAATGTTCGTCGGGTTCTAACTTCATTGCCATTAAGTAATCCCGTGGTTGTTACCCAACTCTTATACATCTCATTCTTACCACCAGCTCCACCTAACATACTCGATGCAAAAATTTCTGACTCACGCTCCATTTCACTCGAAGCACGTATGCGTTCCATTTCTGCTTGTAAACCAGACAAACCCGATAAGTATTGATTCATTAATTCACTGACTGTGCGTTTTTCACCAGGGTTGGTAAAACGACGCATATCATGAAATGGTCGATCTAATTCTTTTACAAAAGTTTTTTGAATTACTTTTTTCTTGGCAATATCTTCTAACGACAATTTTTGAATAATGCGTTGGCCGTTAGTATCCCAACTAATTTCCTCTAAATTAATATTTTCTCCAATCATTTTAAATGTTTCAGCTAAAGGCCCATCAGATCGAGAAAGTAGTAATAGTTTATTTGCTGCATCACTAATAGTTGCAAATCGTTTAACTCTAAAGTTTTTAATGAATTTATACCAAACGCTTATATAATTATTAAAATACATATAACGTATGTCACGAGTTAATTGTATTAATAAAGCTTCATCAATTTGTGTTAACGATTTATCGTCTGCAGATATAGCTTTAATATCAGTACCCAGAACCCAGTCACCTCGGCTAGCTGAATTAACTAACTTCCAAATCTCATGAGAGACATAAGAATCCCAACCTTCTTTAGTGTAAAACCCTGGCACTTCAAGTTCATTGGATAAATAGTTATTCCCTGACACGTTAACCAATTTTTTAAAAGGCTTGCTGGGTAACTCAGCATTACCTTTACTTTTAAGTTGAGCAAACAAAAGTTCAGCATTCGGCGGCGTACGTAGATGAGAACGAGCCAATTTAACCAGAGACGTATTCTGTCGCCATTTAGACGCATACATCATATCGGTTTCAGGAAGTTGCATATGTTCAAGATATAATAGAATCATATCCTTCATATAAGCTTCGGGAATTATATTTATGTTTTTAGATGTTTCTGCTTTAGATTTGAATTTTATAATCGCTTTCCAGCTTTTATTCAAAGTCGGTGATGCTACTCCTGCATCAATTCTTGCAGGATCAGTCAACATCAAATATGTTTTAAGAGTCTGGTAATAACCAATTCTAAGTTTACTTGCTACTTTTTCAGAAGCAACTGTCTGCCAACGCTGACTATATTTAAGAACAGTTTTTTCTAATAATTTTGATACTGAAGGCAAAAAATTATGTTCCATTGAAGCCACAATAATCCCTTCAATGGGTTTAATTTGTTCACTGCCTTTATAAACACCTAGTTTGGCATACCACGGATTATCTAAATCATATTTTTTTAATAATTCATAATGTTCATAAACGTCACGTAATGCAGAATAATATTCGGGATAATTTATATTTTTTACTTTACTAATATCATGTAGGTTTTCTACCACTCTAGAACCACTACTAAGCAACAGTGCATTTGCAGTAAATGCTGTACTCAATAATAAAACACTACCAATGACCAACGTTAAACTGGTAAACACCACACTGGTTTTTACCAGTCGATGCATTCGACGATGCCGTCGACTTTTCATTATATCTCGCGGCGATTTAAATATTACATCGCGCAACAATTTGTTGATGAAAAAACTTTTAGGAGCAGTCTCTTCAGGTTTTTCTGAATGCTCAACATATCCAAAAGCTTCTCTAAGATTACCAACAATGCGTTGTAAAGGAACCCCTTCTTGCGCACCACTAGTGAAATAGACACCTTTAAAATCAGGCATTTCCTGATAAGGATTATCTTTAAACAATAAATTAATAAATTCAATTAAACGATTTGATGCTGCTTGAAACTGAGAAGGAAAATCATAAATCTCTGCTTTAATTTCATGTTTACGTTGTACTGAAAGTTTGTGTATTCGTAAATCACACAACCGAACATAAAGCTGATCGAGTTTTGCTGCAATTAAATCACTAGGGTCTTCGCCTTTTTTAAGATCAACTAAAACTGAACCCCAGACTTGATTGCGTTCTGTTTCATTTAAATCATTAAAGTATGACTGAAAACCACTTAATAAATCGCATTTAGTAAAAGTGATATAAAATGGAAATAAATATCCTAGCTCTAAAATAAGCTCTTCAATTCGATCTCGAATAACTTTAACGTGCCAATTTAAAACTTCCTCATCAGCTGTTAATAAATCAGAAATACTCAACGCAATGATCACACCGTTAATCGGCATACGCTTTCGATATTTCGTCAATAAAGATAAAAATTCTTTCCACTCTGCATTATCGTCAACTTCAGTGGTATAACGACCAGCGGTATCTAAAATTATAGCTTCATCAGAAAACCACCAATCGCAATTACGCGTCCCACCAAAACCACGAACATCAATATCATCGGATTGGCTATGAGGAAAATTTAATCCGGAATTTCGAAGTAAAGTGCTTTTACCCGCAGCCGATGGACCAATAATCATATACCAAGGTAAGGCATACAAAGCACTACTACCTTGATATTTAACACCAAGCTCAGTAGTTTTTAATGAAGCGATCGCTTCATTCATTTTTTCTTTTAATGCTTCAATTTCAACGGAATGATCATTTGAATCAAGTTCCTGCAAATCATCTTGTAACTGAGAGCCTCTTTTCTTGGTTATCATCCAAGAAACAACAAGATAAATTAATGCGATAGCAACAATCACACCGATAATAATAAAACGAATTCCTTTATCGGTTAAACCAACTGATGGTCCTGCAACCCATACTAAAGTAACTAATAAAACTAGCGCAGTTATTGTGACACCAGCCTTACTCAATACGACACTCTTAAACATTGCCATCAACATATTCATCGTTTTGTAGTCCCTAAACGATTCGCTTTACGCGGATTCATTTGATCATGCAATGCGAGAATATTTTTTACCCCGTTTTCAGATTGATTCTCAATAATCATTGAATAACCCATATAAGTAAAAAATATTATTGCAACGGTAAATATTGATATCGCCCAATTAGGAACTTCTCTACGCATATGAGAAATAAATCCAGATTCAGGTAATCCTGTTGGAGATAATGTTCTATTTTTAATTTTTTTGTAATCTTCAAGCTGGCTGCGTAAATCAACTTGCAAAGCCATCAATTGTTCCATGCCTTGTAATCGATAAACACCTTCAAAGCCCAATTGTAAACAAACATAATACAATTCAATAATATCGGTATTTGCTGTTCCAGCTTGTCTCAATTTTGCAAGATGTTTAAAAAAACCTTCTCCTGCTAAATGTTCCCCAAAAAATTGAAGTTGCAGTGGATTGGACATCCAAGCCATACGTTCAGACCAATCAGAACATAGAATTGTTTCATCAACAAAGGCGGCCATCGCGTATTTTGTTTCTTTAATGGTAGGAGCGCTAATTTTTAATTCATACGCCGTACGTTCAAGTGTATCGAACCCGGACATTATATTTTTTTTATAATCCGCAGGCACGCTTGCACCACGATCATGTGCTCGAAAAGGTTTTAATATCGCAAACAATAATGAGCAAGACTCAAGAACTTGGTTTACTTGATTAATTTTATTTGATTGTTTATTTTTTTTCGCCATTACGCTTCTTTAACTGTTACGATTTCAATTTTTGCTTTAATAAAGTCTCTAGGAATAAATAACCCTAAAGTTCGCTCATTCACGATTCGATCCCAAAACGTTCCATTTGGATCCAGTCGATAATATTCAAAACCACTTTTTATCGGTAAATTGCTTGGAGGTCGTTGCATATGCCGAATATTAACCCCAGGTAGTGCAGATGCCACAATCATCTCAATATCAACCCGGGCTCCTACTTTTGCCATTCGCTCAAACTGCCCAACCCAATTAGAATTATCTGATTCTAGTAATACTGCAAGAAATAGTGTTGAACTGCCTAAAATAGCACTTTCAATATTGTCCACCGAATATAACGCATCCGACTCTTTGATTAATTTAATTTGAGCAACTTTAGTTGGCATTGCAACATCAACTAATTCTCTTAATAATTTTTCAAGTGTAGTAAAAACTTTTGTTAAATTATTATGTTGATAAACAGGGATGCTATGAACGTCCATTTCTAAACTAAACGGACACAAACCACCAATAACATTACTCAGTAATTGATAAATTTGTTCAGGATGTAAATCAACATTTTTTCTAAAATGTTGTAGTATTGGAATTGCACCACTCAAAGCCTGTAATACCAAAAAATTTGAAACATCATTATGCCCAAACTCGGCAATTCCTGAGCTGTATTGCTTTCTACGTTCATTTAACACTCGAATTTTAGCGCTAAATAATTCAATAACCCTAACTAACATTGCCGACAAATAATCAGATGCCTGAATATTAACTATTGGCGGTATATAATTTTCTACAAAACTATATTCTCCATCACCATCATTAACAATTTCAGCAATTTTAATCGAAGTGAAATTTTCTCTCGACTCATCACCAGAAACAATCATTAAATTAGGATGACCAAGCATAACTTCTCGTTCACGCGATGGATCGTTCTCATCTGCTATCTGACGATAATCTGCATACCATGCACTTAACTGACCACTATTGTGATAACCATTAATACCTTGAGTGGTTCGATTTGCCGGTAAACATAAATAAAGTTCTATTTTTTCACTGTAACCACCAGACAACTCTTTTGCCAATGGCTCACTTTCGCTAGCATCGTAACTAATTAAACGGCCATCCGGAAATATAGCCTGACAGAATGAAATGCGAAATTGATTATTTTCCAAAGCCTCTTGATCAATATCCAGCTGCAATAAACCCCACGCCATCGGTGAGATGCTGCGAATTTGTAAACTCTGGTATGATTCAAGATAATTATCCCACATCTGAAAATGTTGTTGGCCAAGAAACATCCCTTCTGCCCAAACAACTTTTCTCAAACCCTTCATTTAATTCTCCTAACTAAATCCATGTTCAATTTTAGATTGTTATCCATTAATTAATTTTAATCCGCAATGTTAATAGAATTGCCAACTAAACTAACAGAAAAGCTACTTGAAAAACGGCTACCAACGAGACTTGAAGATAACTCATGAATATCACGCCATTTTCTATCTCGCGGATTTCTAAAAATTGCAGCAACACCAATATATTTGGCCTTTTCATGTCGGTCGAAAATAATTTCTTTGTTTACACCCGGGTGTATTACAATTTCTTTTCTTGTCAAAACCGTACCAGTTAACGCATTTAAATCATTTTTCCAAATTTCATTAAATGTTGTACTTTCGAATGAACTGATATCTCGTAGTTGATAAATTCGAACAACAACAGACAATGGTGCTTGCTTTCGATTAGGATTTAAATCTGGTGATGATGAAATACCCATTCGAATTGTTGGCCCACCACAAGCCGATAACAAAACGGTAATTAAAATAAGTGTAATTATTTGACCTAGTTTATACTGCATATTTATTCCCTCATTACTTTTCTAATTTTGATTTTCACGTATAGATGAATAACTCTTAACAAAGCCAGGCGCAACTATGGCATTAAATCGCAAATTATTATTAATTTGAAATTCTTTATGATAATGTTTATAAAAGCGCCATTTAGCCCCAGACGTTACCCACCGGCTAGATAACTCACTATCAATAGTTTCCTCACTGACTGAATTCAATGCTTCTTTTGCAACAGCATCAATTGAATTAAATAACGCTAATTGATGCTCGACCATATCACTAAATAATCCCTGTAACTGAGCTATTCCGGGGTCACCCGATCGAAAAATTTGTTTTAATAATTTTTTAGGACTTTGGCCATCTAATAAATGGTATGACTTAGGAAATACTCTAGCGCTATTTAAACCAAACTCTTCTGCAAATTGCCTTTGACCTTGAATCAGTTGTGTTATTCCTTTTACAACAGCATTTCCTAGCCCGGTCTTTTTAGAACGTGTAGCAGCAGTCTGCGAATTAGATTCAGATTGGTTTACCAAGGTAGTATCTCGCGAATTGCGAGCAGGCAATTTTGTCACTATGCTGGGCTTACTCTCCATCTTATATCCATATTATTCCCATTTACTAAAACACAAGCCTGCTATGCTGATCCTTTGTATTCCATCTGTACTTTTTATGTACTATCGCAACATCCATTAAACAAGTCTAGTTAAATTTTACATTATAATTGTTTAATTAATATTCAATAATATTGTACAAAACATTACTAGGATAAACCCTTGCTTGAGTATAAAAAACAAACCTAATATGTTTATTTTTTAAACAACACTTTGTACTATATTTGAATACTGTCACGCAGTTAGAATGTTTCAAAAACAGTAAATATATTTAACAATAATATATTACGAACCAACCAGCATGCAATTTTTCAGAGGAGCACTCATTTTTATATAAAATAATTTTTGAGACAAAAAATATTCCTAATAAATTTAAAGCTTATATGCTCACTAAGAATTTATTTAGTCGACAGAGAATACCATAGTAGAACATTGCTAGGTATATTTATGGTAAAGAATATAGGAGAAAAACCAGAAGAAACGACATAGAGTATAATTTAACGTCCATGTTAATTAATACTTTACTTTTATTTGAAATGTTAAAAATGTAAAAAAGCGCCAATGAACGGTCCACTAAAAGTGACGTCAGCGGTAACATTATCAATATCTTTTAAACTCAATTTTTGAGTTCGAATACCACCTTCAACACCAAAAACACTAACAATTTCATAACGTAATTTCACCAACAAATCAGTATAAGTAACACCTGCTGCACTGACAAAGTTACTTTCACCACTAAGGGTTATTCCTGCGGGTAAATTCACACTCAAGGCGGCATAAATCATTGGAACAGTTTGATCAATGAGTTGTTCACCTGTGCCGCTAATAGCACCAACAACTTTAATTTTACCTTCGAGCTTTCTAGCGGTTAAACCAAGATCAACTTCAACAACATTATCAAGAATTTCATAATATGCCGTAATATCAGTTGAATCTAAAACAACGGTGCTAGTAACCGGTTCTGAAAGGTTAAAACTTTGCCCACCAAAAGAAACAGTGCTAGTCAGAACACCATTTCCCGCATGAGACAACTTAGTCGATGCAAATTTAATATTAGGGATAATAGGAAGTGGGTGTTCAATTGCAATATAAAAATACCCTTCTTGTTTATCTTTTAAATTTAAATCGTCTTTTAAATCAATATTCGTGCTCGAATCACTGACATAACCCGATGCACTATGATTCCAAGTACCTGCTCCCAAATACACGCCGAGCGCATCTGCACTAACTTGGAATGGAAAAATCAATAATAATGATGTTAATAACAAATATTTTAGTTTCATGGCATGCCTCAGCATTATTTCAATTAGTAAAATTCATTGTTTATTACTAAACAATATTTATATTAAATAGTGTTAAATGTTCTCTAACTCTTCCCATCTAACAAATATTTTATCCAGCTCATCACTTAAATCCTTCATATCAAGTTGTACTTTTGCAATTTCCGTACCGTCTTGCTTATAGAACTCAGGATCATTCAATTTATTTTGTAATATTTGCTGATGTTGTTCCAGTTTTTCTATTTTTGCAGTGATTTCTTTTAGCTCATGTTGTTCCTTATAGGATAGTTTAGCTTTGTTATTATCAATTGCTTTATTACTGCTTTTATTCGAGTTAGAGCTGACAATTTTTTGGCTATTTGCTGATTTTTTGTCACTATTGCTCGACTTAGCGCTTCTTAATTGACGTATATAATCACCATAACCACCAACAAACTCCTTAATCACACCATTTCCCGATAATACCAAGGTACCGGTTACGATATTGTCCAAAAATTGACGATCATGACTAACGACTAAGATTGTACCTTTGTAGCTTAATAACAAACTTTCAAGCAATTCCAAAGTCTCAATATCGAGATCGTTTGTTGGTTCATCAAGAATCAAAAAATTGGCGGGTTGTGTAAACAATCTGGCAATTAATAATCGATTTCGCTCGCCACCTGACAAGGTTTTCACTGGAGAACGAATTCGCTCAGGTGAAAATAAAAAATCTTGTAGGTATCCAATCACATGTCGGCTTTGACCTTGTATTTCGACATATTCCTGACCATTATTGACGTTATCAAATACGCTAGCTTCCAGATTTAATTGCTCACGATGTTGATCAAAATAGGCAATTTCCAGTTTAGTACCAAGTCGAACAACACCCTGATCCGGTTGCAACTCATCAAGCAATAATTTTAATAAGGTTGATTTTCCGATGCCATTTGGCCCAACAATTCCAATTCTGTCACCACGCATAATGCGTAACGACAAATCCTTAACCATACATTGCTCATCAAAACTAAAATTGACATTTTCAAGTTCTACAACAAGCTTTCCTGAACGTTCTGCAGTATCTAAAGAAAATTTAACGTTACCTTGTTTTTCACGTCGTTTAGAACGCTCTACCCTAAGTGACTCTAATGCTCGAACACGTCCTTCATTTCGTGTTCTTCGCGCTTTTATTCCCTGCCGAATCCATTTTTCTTCATCGTTTAATTTCTTATCAAACAACGCATTTTGTTTTAATTGCTCTTCTAATTGCTTTTCTTTTAACGCTAAATACGCATTATAATTACCAGGATACGAAATGAGTTCACCTCGATCCAAATCAATTATCCGTGTTGCCAAATTAGACAAAAAAGAACGATCATGAGTAATAAATAACAATGAACTATTTAAATTCAATAAAAAATTTTCTAGCCAGAGTATCGACGGAATGTCTAAATGATTGGTTGGTTCATCAAGCATCAACACATCTGGCTCGCCCACCAAAGCCTTTGCTAAAAATACCCTACGCTTTTGTCCTCCGGACATATCTGCAATTTTATCATCAGCAGATAACTCTAATTTTGAAATAATAGCGTCAATTTGTTGCTCAAAGTGCCAACCGTTAACCGACTCTAATTGTGTTTGTAATCGGGCTAACTTATCTAAATCAGATTGTTTATGCGATGTGGACACCGTGACTACCGCTTGGTGGTATTCATAAAGAATCTTACCAACCTCGGGTAAGCCATCAGAAACAACTTCAAATACCGATTTTTCTTTGTCCTTAATTAGATCTTGTTCGAGATAAGAAATTTTTAAATTATCCGTTCTCCAGTAACTGCCATCATCAAGCTCATATTCTCCTGACAATACTTTTAACACTGAAGACTTACCCGCCCCATTTCGACCAACCAAAGCGACACGCTCGTGTTCATTCAAAATGAGTTTTGTTGAATCCAGTAGTGCGACATGTCCAAATGACAAACATGCATTATCTAATTGTAATAAAGCCATTTATTTCTTACTTCTCACGCTATTCAATAACGTATTATATAGTATGGCGGAGAGGGAGGGATTCGAACCCTCGGAACCGCGAGGTTCACTTGATTTCGAATCAAGCACATTCGGCCTCTCTGCCACCTCTCCGTATTCATTTCAGTATAAAATCAGACATAGAATCGATTAATTCGACTATAATCAGCTATCCACGCGATAGAAGCAACACTGAATATCTGAACAGCATTGAAATATAAAGGAATTTTATTTTATATTAGTTAGTTGTTAAATGTAATGGTACAATAAGTAAATATTAATAAACTAATCTTCTATTTTTTATTTGAAATTAGTTTGAAATGTGACGCAATTCACACTTCAGGATACGAATTACCGTCCGATATTTGATTATCGGCAAAGGTTAAGTCTCATCATGAAATTTCAATACATCAGCAGCATTGTTTTAGGTATAAGCGTACTCCTTGGAGCCTTAAACGCTTGCACACCTAACAGTACTATTCTTGAACAGGTACAGAATAGTGGTGAATTGCGTGTATTGACTCGAAATGCAGCGACTAGTTATTATGACGCCCCAAATGGCCCAACCGGCTTAGAATATGACCTAACCAAGAAATTTGCTGAGCATTTAGGTGTAAAACTCAAATTACGCACCCCAGATACATTAAATGACATTTTAGATGATATTTCTGATGGCAATGCCCATATTGCCGCTGCAGGTTTAACCATCACCAAAGAACGTGAAAAACTCGTTAAATTTTCAGTTCCTTATCAGCATATTACACAACAGTTAATTTATAAATCCGGCCATACCCGTCCCAAAAACATATTTGATACCAAAGGTCATCTAGAAGTTATCGCCAACAGCAGTCATGCTGAAAGGCTTATAAAACTAAAAACAAAAAATCAAAACTTAACATGGTATGAAAGTAAAGCTGAAGACAACTTAGAATTAATGCACTTAGTCTCCGAAGAATTAATTGATTATACCATTGGCGACTCAAATGAAATCGCACTAAATATGCGGTTTTATCCTAAAATTAGAGTTGCATTTAATGTATCCAAACCACAACCATTAGCTTGGGCATTTCCAAATTCAGTTGATAACTCATTGATTGATGAAGCTAATAAATTTATTTTAGCCTTACAAAAATCCGGCGAACTCGATAGCATTATCAGACGGCATTACGGCCATGTTGATAACTACGATTACACTGGCACCAAAACATTCCTAAGGCATGTATCCAAACGTTTACCACGTTATAAAAACCAGTTTGAAATTGCTGCTGCAACTAACAATTTAGATTGGAGATTATTAGCTGCGGTTGCTTATCAGGAGTCCCACTGGAATCAACATGCAGTTTCCCCTACGGGTGTTCGAGGAATAATGATGCTAACTAGAGCAACAGCAAAACACCTCGGTGTACAAAAACGAACGGATCCAAATCAGTCTATCGAAGGTGGTGCACTTTATATCAGGAAACTTCTGGATAAAATACCAAACGAGATTACTGAGCCAGATCGAACTTGGATGGCTCTTGCATCCTATAATGTTGGTTATGGACATTTACGTGATGCACAAATTATCACAAAAAAACGTGGTGGTAATCCAAATAAATGGATCGATGTAAAAGAAAGCTTACCGCTATTAAGAAAACGTAAATGGTATAAAAAAACCCGTTACGGTTATGCCAGAGGAACTGAACCAGTCCACTATGTCGAAAATATTCGTAGCTATTACGACATTCTCGCTTGGCACCAAGAAACTCAACTTGATCAAAAGGTTGATCCCTCAAAGCTAGCGATTGTTTCTCCTGTTTTATAAGCCAATAAGTACTATACTATTTATTCTTAACCCAGATATTATTAGGGGTTAAATAATATTTATAATTTATAGAAATGTTATGCTTACATGAATAAAATCATTCCTTGGATTAAATCATTTCAAATACGATTTCTACTCGGTATTATCACAATAATTTTACCGCTATTTACCGTTTCTATTCTCGGTTTATTATTTTTTCTCGGCACCTTAAATGCCACTAAATCAACGGTTGATGAAATAATCGCTGGTGGTGTTCCAATTGTCGAACTATCGACAAAACTACAATACTTACCACTGCATTTATCACAAATTCATCGAAACAATAATAATGAATTACATCGAAAAAAGGATACATTAATAAATTATATCGATACTATGTTCAATGACATATTATCGGCCTCACCACATTCAGAAAATGCGTTTCATATTTTACTGGTCATACAAAAAGATTGGATTAACATAAAGAAAAATTTAAACGAAAGTAATTTAAAAAATATTACAGAAGTAAATAAAATTTCACTACAAATTATCGATTTATCTGAAAAACTTGGCTTATACCAAAACCGGTTACAAAAAGAATTACGTACCGATATATTTAAAGGTTTTAAATCAAAAAATGAAATTTTATTTTTAATCACCATGATTTCAATTTTTGGCGTATTACTTGCTGTTGCTGTATCAATAGGACTGAACCGAACAGTTTTAACACCAATAAGAAATATCTTAAATGTCGTTAGCCAGTTAGGTTTAGGAGAAACATCCACAAGGCTAGAACATAGCGCCAGCGGTGAATTAGGCGAGTTATCTAAAACCATAAACCAGCTTGCTGAAAAATTAGAAAACACTCACATTCATATTAAAAACCAAACCGCTTATGATAATTTAACCGGTCTCATCAACCGGCGGGAATTTAATTTACGCTTAACAAATGAAATTGAACGCGCACGACGTTACTCTCAAACACTCGCTTTATTGTTACTCGATTTAAACAATTTTAAAACAGTGAACACAGACTACGGACATTTAGCGGGAGATGAAACAATCCGTGCCACCGCTAAAACTATCAGCCAAGAAATACGCCCAATGGACACCGTAGCGCGATACTGTGATGAAAAATTTATCATCATTATGCCGGATATCAGCATTGATCATGCTTTAGCTTCAGCAACTCGAATTAAATCTATCATAGCAAACCAAACAATATTTATTCGTGAAACAGAAAAAATTCGAATAACCATGAGTGTTGGTATTGCTATATACCCCGATGATAGCGATGACACTCAAGCATTAATTCAAATTGTAGAAGATGATTTAGCTAAAGAAAAAATTCGACAAACTAAAATAGCAACGGATAAATTTAATGCAATGGATACTGATGAATTTAACCCCAACGATACATTTGATCGTGAAATTAATGAAGATATGCACTAATTTATCGTAGGTTGTGAACCCCAACGTGAAAATATAAAAACTAAACTAATTATAAATTATTACTGATACATCATTTCTTTAAGCCCTACAAAATTTAAAACAACAACAGTCGCTAGCAATCATTTTTTTCGTTTATTTCTAAAAAAATTTTGAAGTAACTCCGCTGATTCAAGCGCTAACTCACCCTGCTCAACGTCCACTTTATGATTTAACTCAGAACAATTTAAAATTGAAAACACGCTACCCGCAGCTCCGGTACGTGGATCAGCTGTTGCATAAACAACACGTTTAACTCGAGCATGGACAATTGCACCCGCACACATAACACAGGGCTCAAGCGTGACATAAAGAGTGCTATCGATTAATCGATAATTTTGGATTTTTTTAGCGGCATCTCGTAAAGCAATAATTTCAGCATGCGCTGTAGGATCGTGATTTAATATTGGTTTATTCCAGCCTTCGCCAATAACCGTATTATCTTTTACTAAAACAGCACCAACTGGAACTTCGCCCTCATGTTCGGCGTGTAGTGCAAGCCTAAAAGCATACTCCATCCATTTTAAATTATTCATTACTTTGGTATCAACGTTATCCGATTATTCCCACT
>VAPL010047195.1_pt1 | contig 35451 bp, 27 predicted proteins | sample 3395061 | NCBI WGS metagenome assembly VAPL01 (sample SAMN08290444, study PRJNA428436) | hydrothermal vent metagenome | isolation source: Deep-sea hydrothermal vent chimney 2 | place: Pacific Ocean: Juan De Fuca Ridge | depth 2182 m m | reverse complement strand
TGGGAGTTTTAGATGGGAGAACAAAGGAGTGAGAATACACGTCATATAGGATTACAACCCAGTTCAAATGAGTACTTTTAAGGACCGGTTGTACTTTAATATACCCCATCTGTTTTCCGAATAAACATCTCCAGTTTTAGTGTCAAAAAGGATATTATAATAATCAATTATGCTATTTTACATTTAATTTATAATGAATAGTTTTGAAATATCATATCATAAATGATAAATCATATACAGTAAAAATCACTTATTTATGGATAATGTTAACCGCCGAAAGTTTTTAGGGGCAGTGGCTTTGGGAACAAGCGCTGCCATGATGCCAGGTTCTTCTTTGCTGGCAGATGCCTCAAAGAAAATAGAATCATCTTCTTCAATATTTCCTGAACCTGCTCGAAAAATAACCTTAAAGGGAGATTTTGATGTTATCGTATGTGGTGGCGGTCCGGCAGGAATCGCTGCGGCAATTTCTGCTGCCCGGGCAGGTGCACGAACATTATTAATCGAATTGGGGGGTTGTCTTGGCGGAGTATGGACTTCAAGTCTATTGACATTCATCTTTGATTTTGACAAGCCGGGCATAACCCATGAAATTAAAAAAAGGCTGGAACAGCTAAATGCCAAAAGGAACAACACCCAAAGAAACTTTGTGTATGCTCCCGAGCCAATGAAGCTGTTATTGGAGCAGATGTGTGCAGAGGCAGGTGTTGAGTTTTTATTGCATACGCGTGTTACTGCGGCTTATTTAAATAAGAACCGCTTGACAACTATGATTACTGAGTCAAAATCGGGACGTGAAGCATGGAAGGGTAAAATTTTTATTGATACTACCGGAGATGGGGATTTGGGCAGTCTTGCAGGCAATGGTTGGGATATTGGGCATGGAGGCGACACCTGTCCTTGCCAGCCAATGACTCTAAATGCCTTAGCTGTTGTAAAAGATATCGAAGCTTTACAAAAGTATCTTTCTTTCTATGACACGGAACAAGCAAGTATGCAAGAACACAAAATAGCAACTCGGGCTTTTAAAGAAGAAATCGGCAGGGCTGGAATTAAGCCTTCTTATGGTGATCCGACCTTATTCCCAATAAAAGATAATTTGGTCATGCTCATGGTTAACCATGAATATAATATCAGGGCCTTTGATGCAGCAGAGGTGACAAAGGCAACTATTCGGGCAAGGGCAGAAATTCATCATATCGCCATGGAGTTGAACAATCTTGGAGGTCCATGGACAGAATTCCAACTTGTGGCTTCCGCAGATCAGATAGGTATTCGTGATGGCCGACGTTTACATGGTCGCTTTACGGTAACAAAAGAAGATCTGATCAATGGAGCACGCTACGAAGATGCGGTAACCAGGCCAAAATTTGGCGTAGATATTCATGCGCCTGATCAGGAATCGAATGATAAACAAACTATATTGAGAGGAGGCATAGTAATGAAACCTTATGATATTCCATTGCGAGCACTAATCGCCAAAGATGTAGATGGACTGATGATGGCAGGACGCTGCATTAGCGGTGATTTTATTGCCCACGCCAGCTATAGGGTAACCGGCAATGCCGTAGCAATGGGAGAGGCTGCCGGCGCAGTAGCGGCCATTGCGTCACAAAGCAATCGCTTGCCCCAGGAAGTAGAGTGGGAAGAAGCAAATAGCTGGTTGAAAACTTCTCACAAACACCATGAATAATAATTAAATAGTTATGAGTAAACGCTTTACAATTATCAGACCTGCCGGCACTCCAACTTGCCTGACAGGCCGATCATCAAAATATTTGTGGATTATTCAGCTGAGCATCTTAACGCTTTTGTCGTCACTTTATGGATGTGCAAAAAAAGAGACGCCTTCTCCTCCCAACATCATCTTTTTATTGACCGATGACCAGCGATGGGATGCCATGGGATGTATGGGAAATCCTGATGTTGTTACTCCGGAAATGGACAAACTTGCTGGAGAAGGCGTAAAGTTCTCTCATGCCTATGTTACCACGCCAATTTGTGCTATTAGCAGGGCAAGTATTCTTAGCGGCCAGTATGCACGGAGACATGGCATCAATGGTTTTGCAGAGCATTTTGCAGATAGCGCATATCAATTTACCTATCCGATGCAACTGAAGAAGGCAGGCTATCGGATTGGTTTTATTGGAAAATATGGGATAGGACAGGAAAAGGATTTTCCAAAGGATCAATACGATTACTGGGGTTGTTTTCCCGGACAAGGGAAATACTGGCATAAAGACAGCTTGGATAACGATGTTCACCTTACCAGTATTTTAGGAGACCGTGCGCTTGAGTTTATTGAAACTTCATCTGACAGCCGGCCATTTTGTTTGTCGGTGAGCTTCAAAGCTCCTCATGTTCAGGATAGCCATCCAAAACAATTTTTATTTGATTCCACATATATTGACAAATATCAGCACAAAATTTTCCCCGTTCCTGCGACAGCCGATTCAAGTTTTTGGCATGAATATCCTGAATTCTTCAGGAAAAACAACGAGGCACGAATCCGGTGGGGAATTCGATTTAACACCCCGGAAAATTATCAGCATTCATTGCGTGGATATCATAGTCTCATCTATGGTGTAGATGTTCAGATCGGAAGGATAAGAAAATTGCTGAAAGAAACGGGCAAAGATGAAAATACAATCATTATGCTCATGGGCGATAATGGTTTTTACCTGGCCGAGCACGGCATGGCAGGGAAGTGGTATATCCATGAAGAATCTATTCGAGTGCCTTTTATAGTTTATGATCCAAGAGTATCAGATGAGCAAAATGGCTTGACAAACGACAGAATGGTACTCAATATTGATGTAGCCCCTACCATCCTGGATTATGCAGGATTACCCATACCGGAAACGATGCAGGGCAAAAACGTAAGAAATATTTTGTATCAAACAAATACATCTTGGCGAAAGGATTTCTTATTTGAACATCTTTTCGAATATAAAACATTGCCCCGTTCGGAAGGAATTGTCACAGAAGAATGGAAGTACGTTCGCTACATTGACAGGCAGCCGGACTATGAATGGATGTATCATACCGGCACTGATCCATTGGAAAAACAAAACCTCGCAGAGGATGAAAAATATGCTATTAAAAAAGGTGAGTTGATAAAAAGGTTTGAGGAATTAGCACAATTGTACAAATGAATGAGAGAATGATAGAATGATATAAGAAAAAAGGAAATAAGAAGTTTGCTGTGGATATAATTGGATTTTGTGACTCATTGAAAAATTGTAAGGCATCATCTGTGATTACACGTATCTTCCAGCAGGGAATGTCAAAAGAAAAATTTCAACCTATTCCAATATGTAGCATTTACTCATTTACTCATTGTATCATTTACTCATTATATCATTACCCATGTCCTCAAAAACCCAATAGAAAGGAACATATTAATTTTAAGAATAATAAAAAGCAAATTATGAAAAAACGCACATTTTATACCTTACTCCTTTTAATTGCAATAGCACCATTACTAGTTCAGGGCCAATCTGTTTTTAATCTGTTAACCACAATTCCGCAAAATCAATTGAAATTGGAAGGATACGTTGGTAAGCAAACGGATCTGATATTTAATAACAGAGTTTTGGCGCAAGACTATGGCTATCTGGTGGAGCCTTTTCGGCATAAAAATGAAACCCGATTATGGCAAATGGAATTTTGGGGCAAATGGATGCTTGGTGCAGTTGCCGCCTGGGAATATACACATGATGAACAACTTATGGAGCACATGAGCAATTCAGTAAAAAGTATCATAGAAACCCAGCTTCCTAATGGATATATTGGCAACTATTCGCTAGAGCATCAACTAACAAACTGGGATATTTGGGGCAGAAAATATGTATTGCTCGGTTTGCTTCACTATCATGATATTACCAATAGTAAAAAGGCCTTGAAAGCGGCACGGAAAGAAGCGGATTATTTGCTTACGCAGATAGGGCCGGGAAAAATAAATATCATCGAAACAGGAAATTATCATGGTATGGCCAGCAGTTCGATTCTCGAACCCATGATGATGCTGTACAATAAAACGAACAACCAGGCTTATCTTGATTTTGCCAAATATATCGTAGCACAATGGGAAACTCCCGATGGACCGCAACTCATCGCCAAAGCCCTTGCCGGAGTACATGTTGCAGACCGCTTTCCCCATCCTAAAAAGTGGTTTTCACCGGAAAATGGTCAAAAAGCTTACGAAATGATGTCTTGCTACAATGGCCTGTTGGAATTATATAAAGTAACAGGTAATGCAGATTATCTCAAGGCCGTAGAAATGACAGTACAGGATATCATGGATGAAGAAATAAATGTTGCAGGATCTGGTACATCTTACGAAAGTTGGTATCATGGAAAAGAACAGCAAACGAGAGCTACCTTCCATACCATGGAAACTTGTGTAATGACCACATGGATGAAACTCAATTATGACCTGCTTAGCCTTACCGGTAAATCAATGTATGCCGATCATATCGAAACAACCTACTACAATGCTCTTATAGCATCGACAAGATTTGGAGGAGCAGAAATTGCCATGTATAGTCCGCTGGAAGGCTCTCGCGGAGATACAAATCACCAATGTGGGATGGAAATAAATTGTTGTTCATCCAATGGACCAAGGGGTTTTATGATGATGCCACGCTTTGCTATCATGACTTCTAACGATGAAGTTTATATAAATTTATATACAGATTTATCAGCTTCATTTGATCTGCCATCAAAAAATAAGATTGCTCTCGAACAAAAAACCAGTTACCCTGAAAGTGACAATATTAAAATTACTGTAAACCCTGAAAAACCAGAGAAATTTACTTTGGTACTTCGTATTCCGGATTGGAGTATCCAGAATTCGCTCCTGGTAAATGGAGAAAAAGTAGAAGGAATCACTGCCGGAGCTTATACCAAAGTTACCCGTCAATGGAAAAAAGGAGACCTGATCGAGTTGCAACTTGACCTCCGTGGATGTCTGGTTAAACTGAATGGTTACTCAGCAATTTTGCGAGGCCCAATTGTTCTGGCCAGGGATTCCAGGTTTGAAGACGGGTTTGTAGATGAAGCGGTTATTATTCAGCACGAAAATAATATTGTCGATATTCAGGTTTCAGAAACCAAACCGGAAGGAGTATGGCTGTCTTTCACGGCACCATTAAAATTGGGTACCGGAATAGCGTCAACCAGTAATCCTGCATCGCAAATCCATTTTTGTGATTTTGGTTCAGCAGGAAATACATGGGATGAAAACACCAGGTACAAAGTGTGGCTTCCCGAACCGCTTAATGTCATGAAAACCAAATATGAGGCCTATTAAGAATATTAATCGCAATGCTTCGGTAAACTTTCCAAAACTTTTCAATTGAAGCGATATGCAAAAAAGCGACAAACTATTGATCTGATAATCTTATGAAAAACTTCTTTCCAATTATCATTTTTATTATTGCAGCATATGCTTGCACGGGAAACAAGACTGATGAAAATACAACAAGCGAAAGGCCGAATATTGTCCTGATACTTTCAGATGATCAGGCCTGGACCGATTACGGTTTCATGGGGCATGATGTAGTACAAACACCCAATCTGGACCGCCTTGCTACACAAAGTGTTGTGTTTAAAAGAGGATACGTTCCAACACCGGTATGCAGGCCGTCTCTTATGACTCTGGTCACCGGACTATATCCGCATCAGCACAAAATCACTGGTAATGACCCTTTTAGCAGTGTTGAAAGCAAACCGTATTTCCCGCGTGACGAGCTTTTGGTAAATATTGATAGTATCCCAACCCTGCCTCGGCTGCTTGCAGCGCAAGGGTATCTTTCCCATCAATCGGGTAAATGGTGGGAAGGGAATTTCAGACGTGGTGGTTTCACGCATGGAATGACCCAGGGAACCAGACATGGAGATAAAGGGCTAACTATTGGCCGTGAAGGTTTAGACTCCATTTATAATTTTGTAGAATATGCTTTATCTGAAGATAAACCATTCTTTTTGTGGTACGCACCATTTTTGCCACATAGACCACACAATCCACCTCAACGCTTGCTGGATAAATATATTGATAAAAATTTGACTCCTTCCATAGCGAGGTACTATGCCATGGTGGAGTGGTTTGATGAAACCTGTGGTCAGCTCATTGATCTTCTGGATAATAAAGGACTTCGTGAAAATACAATTATCTACTACGTGTGTGACAATGGCTGGATTCAAGACCCAGAAGGAGACGGTTTTGATTTTGGTTCAAAACTAAGCGCTATGGATGGAGGAGTGCGAACTCCCATTATGATTTCATGGCCCGGCAAACTCAAACCGGCAATTAGAGAAGATGTTGTTTCAAGCATCGACTTTTTTCCAACCATGCTGAGTATGGCGGGTATTGAACCACCTGAAAATCTGCCTGGCCTAAACCTGTGGGATGAACTAACTACCGGAAAACCGATTGAGAGAAAGATAATATTTGGAGAAGCATACGGACACGATATAATAAATAAAGACAATCCTGAAACCGCTCTGGCAAATCTTTGGTGCATAGAAAATAACTGGAAATTGATCCTTGCCTATGATGGAAAAATTGAAGGTTATGGGAAGTTTACACATGAAGAAATGAGAAAAGAACCAATACGGCTTTACGATATAATAAAGGACCCCTACGAAAAGATCAACCTTGCTGAACAACACCCCGAAGTAGTAGTGCACCTAACAAAAGAAATAGAAAATTGGTATCCGCTGAAAGAGAGAAAATTATTTGTAAATAACTGAAGTTTCGCACCAAATCAAGCACCTCTAATTAATTAAAAAAAACAAGGTTTTATATGATGAATTTTCTTTGTGTATTCTTTTATGCAACTTTGTGAAATACCTGGCCTGTCTGGTAGGCAGGACTATTACACAGAGAATTACGGAGAAGATAAAAAGGTACGCAGAGGAAAAATACTCCAAATACCAGCCTGCCGATGAGGTAGGGAAATGCTAATTATTAATCATTTGTAAAACAGGATAAATTGATAAGTAATTAGTACATTAATTGTAAGTGCGAAACTTCAGTAATTAAAATTAGACGGACACGAATTAGCCTCGAATGAATAAAATATTCTGCCTCCTTTTTATTTCATTGATAATATATTCATGCAATCGCAGTGAAATACGAACAAGACCCAATGTTGTTATCATACTAAGCGATGATCAGGGTTGGGGGGATTTAAGCATCAATGGAAATTCAAATATTAGCACACCAAATATTGATCTGCTTGCCAAAAATGGCGCAATGTTCGACAGGTTTTATGTAAGTCCGGTTTGCTCACCCACCCGCGCAGAATTATTGACCGGCAGATACCATGTTCGTGGAGGTGTTTACAGTACAAGTGCTGGTGGCGAAAGATTGGATTTGGATGAGACTACGATTGCAGAAATTTTCAAACAAGCCGGCTATCAAACTGCGGCCTATGGCAAATGGCATAACGGCATGCAATATCCCTACCATCCCAATGCCCGTGGTTTTGATGATTTTTATGGTTTTTGTTCTGGTCACTGGGGTAATTATTTTAGTCCCGTTTTGGAACATAATGGCAAACTGGTACATGGAGATGGTTTCATCATTGATGATTTCACCAACAAAGCCATAGCCTTTATTGAGGCAAATAAAGACAAGCCATTCTTCCTATATCTTCCATACAATACTCCACACAGTCCTATGCAGGTTCCCGACGAATGGTGGAAAAAATTTGAAAACAAAGAATTAGACAATCTGCATCGGAATCCTGACAAAGAAGATATCAATCATACAAGGGCTGCGCTTGCTATGTGCGAAAACATTGACTGGAATGTAGGAAGGCTGACATCCAAGCTCAAAGAATTTGGTCTTGAAGAAAATACAATAATTGTTTATTTGTCAGATAATGGCCCAAACGGTTATCGCTGGAACGACAATATGAAAGGAAAAAAAGGATCAACTGACGAAGGGGGCGTGAGGTCGCCGCTCATTGTGCAGTGGAAAGGGCAAATAGAAGCAGGTAAACAAATCCCTCAAATTGCGAGTGCCATCGACTTATTTCCAACGCTGGCTCACATGGCCGGTATTCAATTTACAAATAAAAAACCATTGGATGGAAAAACCCTTTACCCCTTGCTCTTCGGTGATGGGGCAGATTGGAAGGATCGCCTGGTGATTAATAATTGGAGAAAAAGAATCAGCCTGAGAAGCCAGCAATACAGATTGGATAATGAAAACAATTTATACGACATGCTCAATGATCCGGGACAGATGATTGATGTATCAGAGCAGTTTTCTGAAATAACAATGGAAATGATTCAGGCAAAGGAGCAATGGAAGAACGAAGTATTGAGCGAACTTCCCTTGGAAGATTTACGCACTTTTCCCGTAGGACACCCATCATTCGAATACACGCAAATACCGGCCCGGGATGGAATAGCCCATGGCAATATCCAACGATCCAACAGATGGCCAAACTGTTCGTATTTCACTAATTGGAACAGTATTGACGATAAAATTACCTGGGATGTGGAAGTTCTGGAAGATGGAGAATTTGAGGTTATACTTTATTATACATGCTCCCACGCAAACACAGGATCAACCATCGAACTCTCATTCGGTTTGGATAAACTGCAACGAAAAATTGCAGAATCACACGAACCGCTTTTAGAGGGCATGGAAAATGACCGGGTTGTGAGGGCTGAGTCTTATGTCAAAGATTTCAAACCATGGAAAATGGGAACAATTCATTTGACAGAGGGTCAAGGTACTTTGACTTTACGGGCCACTGAGATTCCGGGTTCGGAGGCAATGGATTTTAGATTAATGATGTTAAAAAGAATAAATAAAGATGAATAGGGAAAGATCAACTTTGTCAAACAACATCCCGAAGTAGTTGTACGCCTTACAAGAGAAATCGAAAATTGGTATCCACTAAAAGAGAGGAGGTTATTGGTGAAAATGGATAGTATTACTACGAAATTGACTGAGGTATGGCAGGCAGCGAGGCAGAAATCAAAAAAAACAGATAATTCTTAGTCACACTTATTGGCATTGGCTGAATGAGACAGGTTGAGTGCGGAAACTATCAATTAGTACCCAGGTATTTGATATTCCTCCCTACATTTTTAATTGAGTTCTTTCTTTTTTTTGCTGAGGGGATAAAGTATCTGCTTTACAAAACTTGTAGGATATTGTTCATCTCCCATAAACCCCAGCTTAATATCACGGCCACTTTTCGGGACATATGACGTTCCAAACAGATAATCCCAAACACTTAGAGTTATTCCATAATTGATACCATACAAATGTTCCTGAGGCAGATTTTTAGCATGATGCCAGATGTGCATTTTAGGATTATTGAATATATACTTCAATGGCCCATAATTCCAATTGACATTCGCATGATTGAGATGACCGATGAGTGTAGTGAAAATGTGAACTATAAAAAAGTCCTTAATACCAAATCCAATCATTGCCAATGGAAGATATTGTATGGATTTATAAACAATGCTCTCCATCCAGTGAAAACGCAGGTGAGCCGCAAATCCAATTTCCTTCACGGAATGATGCAGCTTATGAAATTCCCACAACCAGGGTATCCGGTGTAGCATCCGGTGTACATTCCATTGTATAAAGTCCGCAATAACCAATAGTGTAAGCAATTGTAACCACCCTGGCCACGAACCTATTTCCAGCGCTACCAGATTAGTGATCCCAAATTGTCGGAGCATGTCATTAAATAATTCAACCCCTACATTGGACAAGGCATTGAACCCGATCAGAGAGAAAATAAAGAAATTGAAAAACATATAAAACCCATCTAGCCAGAAGTCTTTTCTGATAAGAGATTGCTTTTTTCTCCAGGGAAAGACTATTTCCAATAACCAAACAATCAAAGAAAGGCCTATTAGCCAATAAAAATAATTATTGAATGCAGGGTGGGATATTTCGTTTATCAGATAATTCCAATAACCGCTAAACGAACCTTGAATGATATTCCAATATTTCTCCATTATTTTCTTGTTAAATAACCCATAGTTCCGCTACCTAAAAAAATAAATAAGATGCCAATCAAACTACCTACTCCGAGCAAAGGAGAGAAAGTCAGTCCATGACCTACTGTACAACCGGCGGCAACACTCCCTGAAATTCCCAATCCCAAACCACCAAATAATCGTTTAGTTATGATATTGATTTTTGGTATGACATATCGTTTTTCTTTTTTCTCTTTTGAACTCCAAAATGCCCCTATTGGAATACCAAGCAAAAACATTAATCCCCATGAATAATTTAGGTCAACAAAATCTACCGCTCCTGGAATAATTGCCATTCCATAAGGCGAGCCGGCTAATATAGCTGACATCCAGGCTACAATACCCAATATGCCTATAGAAATTCCGGTTTTTTTTCCAAGGCCAAATAGCACCTCCCGGCTTGCTGTCTTTAGCTTTGAAAAGCAAGAACAAAATAAGTGTAGCAGCTAGTGCAACAATACTGGAAACCAGCCAGGGTGATTGCATTTTCCAAATAGCTTGCTGATCAAATAGCACGAAGTTTTGTCCGGCTTCCCTAAGGGGTTTTAATAATCCTTTTTCTGCGAGATAAACGCCTCCAACAAAACCGATTACCGCTATAGCAGCACCTGAATTTTTCTCGCCGATCTTATAAAATATTCCTGCTCCACATCCGGCAGTAAAATGCATAAATATGCCGAATAAAAAACCTCCGATAGCTGTGCCTACTAAAAACAAGGAAGGCAGACCAATATTTGCAACAAGGTAACGGGTGGTATCATTCAAATACAAAGCAGTAAAAAGTAAAGGCAATACTGCCATTTGAATAAGAATTGCGACAATAAAACTTTTTAGTTTGGTGGTATCTTTTTTACGCACCACATTGGAAAATCCGGAGTTCATACAAAACTGTCCTTTCACAGAAATAAGTCCGTAAGCAAATCCTAGTATTAAAGCTATAATGATCATACTAATAGGTCGTTAAATTTCTGCAAGTACCTCCGAATTATTCAGGAGTTCATTACAAGTTTCTGCCGATCCAGGGTATAGATATTGTATCCAATAAGTACCTTTGAAAAATTAAATTTCTTCGACATATTTACATAATATTCTGATTGTCAATGTCATGCTTCGTTTATGGGTGATCCTTGACCTTAAGCGGAAAATATTCCTAATTAATTGAGGTTAAAGAACATCTAAAAAACTTAAACTTGCTAATCAATAGACATACACTAACCATTTGAATAATTAAAAGATATGAAAATTATTTCCCTGATCTTTTTCTTCATAGCTGTCCTTTTTTGTTCATGCGAAAAAAAGTTTCATCATACAACTATTGCATTTGGCTCTTGTTCGTATGAGTATGATTCCGTACAGATGTGGGATGATGTAATGAAACTTAAACCAAAAGCCTGGGTTTGGTTGGGCGACAACATCTATGGAGATACAGAAGATATGGCCCTTATGAAATCAAAATATGATATGCAAAAACAACGTGCCTCATACCAAAACCTTATAAAATCCATGGATATTTATGGCATTTGGGATGATCATGACTTTGGCGTAAATAACGGAGGGAAAGAGTATGTGATGAAAGATGAAAGTAAAGCTTTGCTCCTGGACTTTCTCGATGTTTCTGCCGATGCAAAAGTGAGAGATCATACAGGTGCTTACCAATCTTATGAAATTGAAGACAAGGGGCTAAAAATAAAATTGATTTTATTGGATACAAGGTATTTTAGGGATGAGATTGTTAAAAATTCGAATGAGGAAGATCATTCTTATTATGCTGAGAATATGGAAGGAGATTTTTTGGGAGAGGCGCAATGGCAATGGCTTGAGAAGGAATTGGCTAATAGTGACGCCGACATCCACCTGTTTGGTTCGGGGGTGCCATTGATCCCTATTCCGATATTTGAAAAATGGGGTAACTTCCCCAATGAACGAATCAGATTTTTTGAACTTCTTGTAAAAACAAAGCCTGCAAGGCCTATCGTTTTAAGTGGAGACAGACATTTTGCCGAGTTTTCAAAAATAGAATTGGAAGGCCTTGGCTATCCGCTATATGAATTTACTTCGAGTGGTTTGACACATACCGTAAATCCTGATCATATCGAAATCAATTCGTTCAGAATTGGAGAACTGATTATAAAAAAGAATTTTGGGGTTATCAATATTTCACATGCAGAAAATGACATTACAATAAAGATGCAGATAAGAGGCAGTGACAATCAGGTATATGAAGAAGCATTACTTTTATTCTAACAACATCAACAAGTAATTCACCTTTGCAGATCTACTTTTGTGATTTTGGTTCGGCGGGAAATACCATGGATGAAAACAACTGATGCAAGGTATGGCTTCCCGAACCGTTTCTCAACATGGAACCCAAATGCGAAGCTTATATAAAATATTATCTGATTAATCCAGAGAGCAGATATTTCCAATTATCATTCTTTTTATTGCTGTATATGCTTGCACAGAAAACAAGGCTGATGTAAAGACAACAAGCGAAAGGCAGACTAATGTTTTGATTCTACCTTCCTTTTCTATCAGAAAGGGAATAAATTTTGTATAATGCTATTGTATTCAAAAACCTCAAAATTATGTTAGAAGAAAGCCAATATTATTTCAATAAAGCAGCCAAAATACTTGACATTGCCACCAATGCAAAAAAATTGCTCATCACACCAAAGCGTGTAGTTAAGGTAGAAATTGTCACCATAAGTTCCAGTGGAGAATTATTGAATCATTTAGGCTTTCGGGTTCAGCATGATAACTCAAGAGGTCCTATGAAAGGCGGATTGCGTTACCACCCAAGTGTTGATGAAGACGAAGCTACCGCATTGGCGAGTTTAATGACATGGAAAACTGCCGTCGTCAACGTTCCTTATGGCGGTGCCAAAGGCGGTATCAATTGCGACCCACAGGCACTCGATCAAAAAGAACTCCACGATATTACCAAGGCTTTTGTTACAGAAATCAAAGAAATTATTGGTCCCAACTTGGATATTCCTGCACCTGACGTAAATACCAATGCTAATACAATGGCCTGGATTATGGATGAATATTCAAAATATTATGGATTTTCACCAGGCGTTGTGACAGGGAAGCCATTGCACCTTTTCGGATCTGAAGGTAGGGAAGAAGCAACTGGGAGAGGAGTGATGTATGTGCTGGGAATGGCATTGGAAGAAAAAAAAATGAACTGGAAAGGGCTTAAAGTTGCTCTTCAGGGGTTTGGAAATGTGGGTAGTTTTGCTGCTAAATTAATGTCAGCAAAAGGAGCTAAAATTGTGGCTGTTGGCGACCATGCCGGTGGCGTGGAAAATACAGCAGGTTTGGATGTCGAAAAATTAATGAAGTGGGTAAAGAAAAATAAAAGTGTACACGGATTTCCTGGCGGAAATGCAATGGAAAGTAGTCACGTACTCACTTGGGATTGTGATGTGCTGATTCCGGCTGCTCTTGGCGATGTGATAACAAAAGAAAACGCCAATGACGTCCGTGCAAAAATAATAGTAGAAGCAGCTAATGGACCTACTTCTCCAGAGGCAGATGAAATTCTACATAAAAAGGGAGTCTTGATTATTCCGGATATACTCTCCAATGCGGGAGGTGTGACGGTCAGCTATTTTGAGTGGGCACAAAATATTCAACAATATAGATGGGAATTGGAAAAGATTAATAAAGAATTACATAAAACTATGGTGAGGGCCTATGGTGCTGTGAGCGATATCGCCAAATCACGCAAAACAGATATGCGTACAGCAGCCTTCATACTTGGAATTGGCAGAGTAGCCAAAGCAACATTATCCCGGTCTCATTTTGTTAACACCAAATTTGATGAGTTTTAGATGGAATGGTATAATGACGGAATGATAAAATGACTGAATGAAGGAATGATAAAATTAAGGAATGCAATAATGTCATAATAATTTCAAGAACGTGCATAGTTGGAGGTCGACTACTAGCTATTTTTTAAAATTGCCCATTATTTCCAACATTCACTAAAGCTACGATAGGCAAGCATTATCTCATTGTCTCAATATCTAATTATCAATATAAACTTACAATTATGAAAACTATGACCTGCAAACAATTAGGAGGAGCGTGTGATTTAGAATTTCATGCCAATACTTTTGAAGAAATAGCAGAATTGAGCAAGAAGCATGGAATGGAAATGTTCCAAAAAGGTGACGAAATCCATCTAACGGCAATGAAGGAAATGCAAGAATTGATGCAATCTCCCGATGCAATGACGGAATGGTTTAATGATAAAAGAAAAGAATTTGATGCATTGTCTGAAAATGAATAATAGCTTACACCCTTTTCGGGTTAATTTCAAAGAAAAAGGCGGTCCTTTTATTTGACCGCCTTTTAAAGAAACCCTAACCTAAAAAGTATCTTCAATTAGTCATCATCATCATCATGGTCATGGTCATTGTGGTCATCGTCAGAATCATCATCAATTTCATGATCACCATCGTGATCTTCGCCTGCCTTAAAAGCGTTGTCTAAATTTTGCCATAAAGAATTGCTCAAACCTGTATTTGAAGAACTGTTTATCCTAATTACTCCATCGTTGTCTGAGATGGCCATTGATAAATCTACGCCCGAGAAAAGTTTATCAAGATCGAATAATATCAGTATTTGATTGATCGCATTTCCATTAAACTGCATACCGGAATGGTTTTCAATTTCGAATTTAATTTCCCTGTTGCTTGTGTATTCGACAATCACAGAATCCGTACTATCTGCATGATAATTAAATTGTATAAAAATACTGTTTCCGTCATCCATGATAGGACTAATTTTAACTTCCAGCTCTTTATAAACACCGGGTGCAATATCAGTTATTCTGAATTCCGGATTACTGGTTCCTTTTAAAAGATCTACGACAAACTGCCCCTCAAACTCAATCTCATCATCGCTGTGTTTTCCGCTGTCATCATTGTGATCGTCCGAATGATTATCCGAATCATCGTTTGAATGATTGTCACTTGAATGATCGTCATCATCATCATGACCTTCATCGAGCGCTTCCAACTCAATTTCTGTGACACCAATCAATACCTTTGTAAATTCAATCCCTGTATTGGAAACCCTGGCATTTGCATTCATAGTAGATAACTGAGTAGTAGCTCTCATTTCTAAATTTATATTTGACGTAGTAGGATCAACACTTTCACCGCAACTTCCCAGTAGCATCACCATTCCTATCAAAGCGATTGCTATTAATTTATTTGACATTAAATTCATTAGATTTTTCATTTTTTAAATTTTAATTTATTCATGATATTTTATTTACCTGTTTAATCTATTTTTTATGATTTTGCTATTTTTTCTCAAGTATCAATTTGTCAATTGGTTCGTCTCCGTCGCTCTCATCCTTTAATTCTATCCTTGCCTCTTTTACATCAACAATATCCCAGTCATCATTGAGTTCGTCGAATGGCTCATGTTCTCCAAAATCCAGTACTATTTTGTTGTGGTCATTATCTGTGGTTGTTGACCATTTTCCATTGAACACACCCTCACCTTTGATGGCAGTAACGGTTCCATCATCAGAAAAATCGAGGTCAAATCCTTTGAAAAGAGCGGTATCATCATCTCCCGAATCATTGTAGTTGGCTACAATCCATAGTCCTTTGATAATCACAGCGGCAATGGTATGATGATCATTTCCACCTTGCTCATCGGATGGCCTCTCAAAGGTTAAGGAACTTTCAGGTTCATCGTCATCACTTTCTTCCCTCAACTTGATAGTCGTGCTATCAAACTCTATCAGATCCCAATCTTCATGAAGCTCATCGAAGGGTGAGTTTTCTCCAAAATCAAATTCCAGTTCCAATGCTCCATCGTCCCCATTGCTATCCCAATCACCCTCGATAATTAAATCGCCTTTTTTTGCTTGTGCTGTTCCGTTTTCAAAGAATGTAAACACATATCCTGCGAATCCGGCTGTTTCATCAGCATCATCAAAGAAGTAGGAAATTACCCAATCGCCATCGGTAATAATTTTGACCAATTCGGTATCGTCCGCATCATCCTCATCGTGGTCATTGTCATCGTCTTCATCACATGCATCTATGGAATTTTTTAGGATATCTTCCAATTCAGTGTTATCCTTAATCACCATTTCGGTGCTGTCGGACAACACTACTGTAATTGGGAAATTGAAGCTGGCAAAATCTTTATTTTTCAGGTCGTGAATAAACTTGTACAATTCTTTATCATTATCAAAAGTAACTACATCGGAAAGCTGGTTTTCTGAATCATAAATGGAAATGCTCAGTGGAAACTTAAAATCCACACATTCAATGTCGTCATCTTTGCCACCCTCAATACATTGATCTATTAAATCTTCGAAGTCATCTTCACTCGCAATGGTCAATTCACTATGGTCGGCAAGTATGACAGTGACAGGGAAAATAATTTCAATTTGATCATCGTCATCATCAGACCTATCAATGATATGCTCAATGGTGTAAAAATCATTGATGGAATCCAGAGTAATTTCTAATCCATTTACAATTACAGTAATTGGCAATACCAGAGAAGTGCAGCTAGATCCATCAATAATGTTATCAGCAGACCCATCTTTGAGTACTGTTCGCTGAACCAGATCGGCAATCGGTGATAATGGTGTGAATACCTGCCCTGGAGGAGGGTCGATAATTTCAGTTACTTCCTGCTGACATCCACTGATATAGAATAAACTTACTATTAAAAATGGTGCGTATAATTTAAAAAATGGTTTCATAATAATTATGTTCATTTTTGATTTTCAGATATAAAACAGATGACTTCAATAAATCCCTACCTCTGAGTCAGATTTTTTTTATTTTTGACAAAATACCATCTTGAATGGAAGATAGACAAGTTGATAATGTATGCGAAGAGAAGCTTTATAATGAACTTTTCAGAAGTCACGCTAAAGACCTGCATGATTTTTTATACTATAAATATGGTGCAGAGCATAACCCAAAAGATATAGTACAGGAGGCTTTTTTGAAGCTGTGGGATAATTGCCATAAAGTTGTTTTCGAAAAAGTCCGTTCCTTTTTATTTACAGTAGCCAACAATCAAATGCTAAACGAGCTTTCAAAGAAAAAGACGGTATTGACCTATGCTCAACAAAAACCTAAGCACCATACTATCGAATCTCCTGAATATATAATGGAGGAAAATGAATATATGGATAAACTTCAGTCTGCTATTGAAAATTTGACAGAAGAGCAACGTGTAACCTTTTTACTTAATCGTATTGAGGGGAAAAAGCATAAAGAGATTGCTGAAATGCTTGGGGTTTCGAGCAAAGCAGTTGAGAAAAGAATTTATACTGCGTTGAAAAAACTGAGAGAGCAGGTGGGGAATATTTGAAATAATTTTGTAAACATGGTAGGAGAAAGTAATCTTCATCTGTTTTAATATTGAAATAAATAGCAATGGAAAGCGAATATTACATAAAAAAATGGCTTGATGGCACCTTGAGTGAAGAAGAGAGGGAGGTATTAGAGGCTTTGCCGGAATTTAAATCATTGGAAAAAATAAATAAATCCGTGCAAGCATTCAAAGTTCCGGATTATAAAGTGGAAAGAGAACTTGAGCAGATAAATGAAATAAAATCCGAAAAAGGAAAGGTGGTCGAAATATCATGGTTAAAGACATTACTCAGAGTTGCGGCTGTCTTTATTATCCTTATTGGAGTCTCGTTCTATTTTTACCTGAATGTGAGTACATCTTTTCAAACCGCTGCAGCAGAAAAGGAAAATTTATACTTACCCGATTCTTCCAATATCATCCTAAATGCAATTACAAAAATATCATACAAAGAAAGACTATGGAACATCAGCCGTAAGGTGAAACTGGATGGCGAGGCATTTTTTAAAGTTGCCAAAGGTTATAGATTTGATGTGGTAACTTCTTCGGGAATCGTAACAGTGCTTGGTACACAGTTTAATGTTAAAAACAGAGACGATTACTTTGAAGTGGTTTGTTTTGAGGGCTTGGTAGAAGTACAAAGCAATAGCAAAATCACTCAGTTGCCCCCAGGTCATTCCTTTAGAATTGTTGGAGGGAAAATTGACTTAAGAGATAATCTAACAGATGTTTCTCCAAGTTGGATTAAAAATGAGAGTTTATTCCTGAGCGTTCCATTCGCTCATGTGATCAGGGAATTTGAGAGACAATATGATGTGACTGTCCTCACAAGGGATGTGGATTTAGAAAATTTATTTACAGGAAAATTTATTCATAATGACCAGTCGTTGGCACTTCAGGCTATATCGTTACCATTAAACCTGAAATATGAGATCGAAAATGAAAATCAGATAATTCTTTCTGGGGAAAAGTGATAAAAAGGCTCTTACTGATTTTCATCATGCTTTTTACCGGCATTATCATTTATGCCCAGAACCCGAATGAGAAATCCCCCCTTCGAGTTATTTTATTAGACTTAGAACAGAAATACAATATCACATTTTCCTTTGCCGATGAAAATATTGACGGAGTAATGATAGACCCTCCTGTCGAAAATTCAACGATTGAGGAAGTTATTGACTACCTTGAATTACACACCGGGCTACATTTTCAAAAATTGAATGAAAGGTTTATTTCGATAAATAAACCAGGACTGAACCGAATTGATATTAACGGTTTTGTCACTGATCTCGAAACAGGAAAAAATATCATCGGTGCTACCATACAATCTAAAATCCATTCCACTATTAGTGATGACAAAGGACATTTTGAATTAAAAGGTCTAATGGGAAATGACACACTTCTGGTCCGTGTTCTCGGCTATACTCCATCGCAAGTACTCGTCGAGGATTTCAAAAAAATATCTTCAAACCGAATTTATCTCAAACAAAAAGTAACGAAACTGCAAGAGGTAATTGTTTCAAATTTTATCACAAAAGGAATTAACATCAATTCTGATGGTTCGATAGAAATTGATGCCGGAACACTGGGGATATTGCCTGGTCTCACCGATCCAGATGTGCTACAAACCCTGCAGGCTTTACCCGGGATTCAAAGCATCAACGAAACTGTTTCACACATCAATGTGAGAGGAGGAACAAATGATCAGAACCTTATTTTTTGGGACGGCATTAAAATGTACCAGTCAGGTCATTTTTTTGGATTGATCTCAGCGTTTAATCCCTACATCACAAAAGAAGTAGTGTTAATTAAAAATGGTACGACAACTGCCCTGAGTGACGGGGTTTCCAGCACTATTGATATTCGAACTGATGACAGGGTGAGCCAGAGTTTTTCCGGTGGGGCAGGGATAAATATGATCAATGCGGATCTATTTCTGAAAATTCCATTAACTACAAAGATGTCTTTGCAGCTATCCAGCCGCCGTTCTATTTCCGACCTGTTTCAGACCCCTACATATGATCAGTACTTTAATCGAATTTTCAGAAATACAGATGTGACGAGCTCTTCAGATCCGATTGCAGATACACTGGTTGACTCGAATGAGAAGTTTAACTTTTATGACATCACTGCAAAATTGCTTTATGATATTTCAGGTAGAGATAAATTGAGGATTAGTTTTCTAAGGGTATTTAACACAATTAATTATGAGGAAAGCGCGATTGTAAATAATGAACTTGAATCAAAGACCAGCGGATTAGAACAACAAACAACCGCAACGAGTATTGTTTACAATCGTCTCTGGAGCAATAAGTTTGCGACTACAGCACAGGTTTATTTTTCTGGATACGATCTTGGTGCCGTCAACTTTGATGTATTGAATGATCAGCGATTGATTCAGGAAAATAAAATATTAGATACTGGTTTGAAATTAGATGCCCGCATTGCTATGAGCAAAACTTTTGATCTTTTTACAGGCTATCAATTTTCGGAAGTTGGTGTTACAAATCTCGTTGATATCAACAATCCAATCTTTCGGCGATTGATAAAAAAAGTGCTCAGGACCCATACTATTTTTGCGGAAGGTAATTTCAGTTCGGTTTCGGGCAATACAAATTTGCGATTGGGATTGCGTGCCAATTATTTTGAAAAGTTTGAACGATTTATAATAGAACCCAGGCTGGCTTTCAACCAAAAATTTCTGGATCATTTTTCATTTGAATTGCTGGGCGAGATGAAAAGTCAGACAACCACTCAGGTGATTGATTTGCAAAATGATTTTTTGGGTGTAGAAAAAAGACGCTGGGTATTATCCAATGAAGAGGATATACCTATTGTCGAGAGCAAGCAAATTTCAACGGGACTTCGATACCAGCAAGGAAACTTTCTGGTTAGTTTAGAGGGGTACTACAAAAAGGTAAATGGCATTACCTCATCAAGCCAGGGTTTTCAGAATCAATTTCAATACATCAGGTCAAGTGGTTCATATGAAGTGAGTGGGCTCGATTTTCTGATCAACCAAAGGATAGGAGTATTTACAACATGGCTAAGTTATTCCTTTGCTAAAAACACCTATGATTTCCCAGAGTTTAATCCTATGGTCTTTCCAAACAACCTGGATATCAGGCACACAACTACTTTTGGAACTAGCTTTCAGAGTAAGAATTTTCAGGTTTCAGCAGGCTTCAACTGGCGAACCGGCAAACCATATACGATAGGAACGGATATTATTGATGGAAATATTATTTATGAAAGTCCAAACAGCTCACGGCTGGATGATTACCTGAGGGTTGATCTTTCCGCGAAATATTGGTTTCAGATTTCTAAGAAAGTCCGAGGTGAATTCGGTGTCTCGTTGTGGAATATTTCCGACAATCAAAATATTGTGAACATTTATTATAATGTTGATGATAATAACAATCTGGAAACTATCCAGCAATTCGCACTGGGATTTACACCAAATTTCATGCTCAGGGTAAGTTTTTAATTTGTTGATTTACCATAACCTTATAGGACAACCGAAGAGTTCTGCGTATTGATTACAATGGTAATATTTTTTCTGGCAAGGTGTACAGCATCTACAAGCCAGCCTATTCCTGCCGACAACTGGTATTATATCGAAGTAGATAACGATCGGGTAAAATGGGGTGATTATGCAAAACCGGAATCACTGAGGTATTTTGGCCTCGACATGTCTAATATCACCGGTGATGGATATGCTGAGATATTAGCTGGAAGAGAGATTTATATTAATCCGGGAGGCAACATGACCAGAATATGGAATAAAAGTATGCTCCCAGTAAATGCTGATGGTTTTAATAATTTCGTGGGTGGTGGACGCTAGTTTAAATACAATAAATCCAGTAATTCCTTTATGGCCAATATTGTAGATGCCGGCTACAAACATAGATTCCCATCGGTTTGTAGGCCGACAGTAGTGATATTTTCTCTGTGCATGTGCACTCATTATACTGGATAGTTAATTTACTGCACTTGAGGCAGTTCTTTCAGCGCCATTTCCCTGGAAGAAAAAGGGGTTTTGCAGATGATTGAAAACTTTTACCTGCAATATGCTTGCCCCGGCATCTACCTGGATTCTTTGAATGTTTTGTTCTTTCCATGGTCTGTCATTTATCCAGTGGTGTCCATCGCCATGAAGGTATAATATTGGTTTTTTAAATTTTGAGGCAATGGATCTAAATTTTTCTGTGAATGTTTTAAATTTTTCCTGATTGTTGTTCATATTGGCATGTCCCAAAATAATGACGGAAGCAATAGATTTTTTATTTTTATGTATAAGACTATTGATCCACTCAGCATTTTTACTTTGTCGATCGTCCCATTCATCCTGGTCATTTACTCTTCCGCCAACCAGATTTAATCCCACGATCAAAACACCCTGCTGAACCCAGGCAAAATTTTCCTTTCGCTCCGGCTGATACTCTATTTCCCAGGAAGGATTCCAATTTTCATGAAAATGAAAAAAGTATTTATTCCAAAGCTCAAATGCTTCACTGGGGTTTTCACAATCATTCCATTCATTATCACCGGGAATAATAAACACAGGTATCTTACTTAGTTTCAATATTTCAGCCACATTTCGATAGGTGTCATCTACACATGGTGCTGCTCCGCTTTTTATATCACCTAAGTGAATTAAAAAAGAGGCTTCTTTATAATTGTCAACATTCAGCAAATTTTTGCGAAGTTCTTTTGCTGCTTCATTGGAATATGGGACATCTCCAATTGCAGAGAAAATAAGAGATTTTGTTTTTTGATTACAAGCAATAAAAAATAGAGCTAAAAGATAAAATGAGGTTAAAGCAAAATTGGTTTTCATAATACGTGCTGCGGTGATATTTCACCAAAAATATTGTATTTAATACAATAAACAAGTAGGTATGCCATTGGGGTTATTCAAAATAATATGTATGTCAAAAGAATAGGCATACCTCTGGGCATTTGGTTAATTTTGTGGTTTATTTGATTGGATCTTTTTTATGAAGGAGACCTTGTCAAACTAAAGTAACTATCATGAGTAACAACAGAAGAAATTTTTTAAAGAAATCCTTAGCAGGAGCTACCGGAATATCAATTGGAGGCAGCGCCTTGAACGCAACAGCAAAAAGCTATTCAAAAATTCATGGAGCAAATGAAAGAATCAATGTTGCCATTGTAGGCTTAGGAAGAAGACTAGGAGCTTATATCGATCCGATAGCCAGGAAAGAAAGCAACGTAGAGTTGCTCTATCTTTGCGATGTAATGAAAAGCCAAAGAGAAAAAGCGGCTGTTCGTTTTGCAAAAGTGATTAAGAATAAACCTGTATTAGAAAATGACATTCGAAAAGTACTGGAAGATAGCAAGGTAGATGCAATCTTCAATGCCACTCCAGATCATTGGCATACTCCCGGTGCCTGCATGGCGATGGAAGCAGGAAAGCATGTATATCTTGAAAAGCCATGTAGCCATAATCCTAAGGAGGGTGAGTTAGTTGTGGCGTTTCAGCAAAAATATAATAAGGTTGTTCAGATGGGAAATCAGCAACGATCTTCATTGGAATCAATTGATATTATTAAAGATATTCATAATGGCGTAATTGGAAATGCCTATAAAGCTGTGGCATTTTATACCAATGATAGGGGAGAAGTTCCAGTTCCTAAAAAGCAGGCTCCACCCGAAGGTTTGGATTGGGAGTTGTTTCAAGGGCCATCTCCAAGAAAAGATTACGAAGACGATACATGGAACTACAATTGGCACTGGTATGGCTGGGATTTCGGCACAGCAGAAATGGGTAATAATGCCACCCATGAATTGGACATAGCACGCTGGGCTTTGGATGTCGAGTATCCTTTGCATGTAGATGTTTTTTCAGGAAAATTTCATTATAAAAATGATGGTTGGAGTATGTACGACACCATGGAGGCATCCTTTCATTATCCCAATAACCGAATCATCAAATGGGAAGGGCAGAGTAGGAATAAGTATGATACATTCGGTGCTGGAAGAGGAACAATAATTTATGGTTCGGAAGGGTCAGTTTTTGTAAACCGAAGAGGTTATCGATTGTATGACCTTAAAGGCAAGTTAGTTAAAGACAGTAAAGCTTTGGGAAAAGAATCTGGAACTGCTCTTGGAGGCGGAGGCGACATGACAACTACGCACGCCACCAATTTTTTTGAAACCATTAGGGGCAAGGAAAAACTTAATTCTCCAATTGAGCAAGGAGTAGTTAGTCAATTGTTAACTCACTATGCAAATATCTCTTCGCGAATTGGTAAATCATTTGATGTCGATGAGCAAACTGGAAGGATTTTCGATAGGGAAGCCATGAAATTATGGAGCAGAGATTACGAACCGGGATGGGAACCAAAATTATAGTATCAATAGCGCACCTGGTGTAGGAAATAATGTATTCATGTGGAAATTTGTAAGGAATCAAATATGTATTGCTAACAAGAATATTTTCCGAATTTTATAGAAATGCATTTATTATTTCTACTTTGCAAAGATTAAAAAAGAGGTTTGTATATTGGTTAATATACTGTAATTCAAGTTCTCTTAATCAACCTTGTGAAACTTTACAAATAGAGGTACCCTTTACACTTATTTATATAAAATACCCAAAATAATTTCACAATAACTGAATGCAAGAATAAAAGTCTCTGTATATTTATTTTCAATTCAGTTTATGTATTAGCTGGAGCAATTTGACCATCGCACAATGGGGATTCAGGATCATAATCTATATAGTCAGCTTTCTCTCCAGGAGATATTTAAAAAATTGACGGAAGCCCCAAATAGGTCTTTGTACAATTATTTTTTTAATAAGTATTACCCCAAACTCGTTTGGTTTGCATTATTGTATGTGAAGCAGCATGTAGCTGCAGAAGAAGTTGTTTCTGATGTGATGTTCAATATTTTTAAGAAAAGAGCAAAGCTTGCAGAAATGAAAAATATTGAAGGGTATATTTTTATTTCAGTAAAAAATCAATCTTTTAAATATCTTAAAAAAAGGAAAAGGCAGGTTTTTATTGAGCACAATGAAAGTGAAACTGATTTGCTCATGACAACCTCAATTTCCCCTGAGCATGAATTTCTTCAAGATGAATTTCACGATGTTGTAAGATCAACAATTGATGCCTTGCCGCAAAAGCGAAAATTGGTGTTTAAGTTAATTAAGGAAGATGGTTTAAAATACAATGATGTTGCGAAATTACTGGACCTTTCTGTGAAGACAATAGAGACTCATATGGGATTAGCACTAAAATCTCTTCGTGAGCAAATTGATAAATATAAAAACGAACACACCGGAAAAACTCGAATAATATCAATAAAAAAATAGGCTAAATATTTACGCTCTAATAAAAATTTCTTGAGCTGATCCTCATACCTAACACCTTACAAAGTAAAAAATATTTCATTTTTCAAATGATCGGAACTGAAAATTAACTATCTGGTTATAAGTGATATATGCGCATCCAAATAATTCTAACTATAGAAATCAAACTTTTTTAATAATTTTTTCAGGGTAAAGTAAAGCTTTTAGGTTCTTATTAAGAATTAGTATTATGAAAGAACCAAAATCTTCATTAAATAGTCTTTACAAAAAGGTAGCCAGAGACATTTCTGGTCAAGCCTCCAAGAAAGATCAGGAACGAGTTGCTGAATGGAAAAAATCTTCACCAAAAGCAGAGGAAGAATTTACTGATCTGGAAAAAATTTGGAAGAAAAGATATTTTGCAAAAGAAGACATTGAACTCGTTTCGCAAAATGAAGTGAATGAGCAGATTTGGAATAAAGTTTTTGAGCGAAATGAATCAAAATCTTTTAAAGCTATAAATAGTAATTATTTTATCAAGATAGCTGCGGTACTCATTGTTTTTATTTCTGCAGTTTTTGTCATGGTTTATGTTACTGATCACTGCCCCAAAATTGAACCTCAGGTTTCATCAATTGTAAAGGAGACCCTCAAGGGGCAGAAATCAACAATCACCCTTCCTGACGGGTCAATAGTGTATCTAAATTCAGGAAGTAAAATATCCTATCTAAGTGATTATAATAACAGTTTGCGATATATTGAATTGGAAGGGCAGGCATTTTTTGATGTATTTAAAGATAAAGAAAAGCCATTTATTGTAAAGTGTCGCGGATTGGAGGTAGAAGCACTCGGAACCTCATTTGATGTCAATAGTTACGGTGTGAATTCAATTCAAGTCAGTCTGGTTACAGGGAAAGTAAAATTACAGATCCCTGAAATGCCGGAAAAGGAAAGTTTTACGCTTAGCCCGGGTCAATATTCGATTATAAACAATGAATATGACATTACAGATAAGGGGAATTTTGATCCCTACGAAGTACTTGCCTGGAAGGAAGGACGATTGATTTTTAAGGATGAATCGTTAGATGAAATTATACCAAAACTTGAATTGTGGTATGCAGTCCAAATAGACAATCAGACCACTCGATTATCATTAAAACACTTTAACAGTACTTTTGAAAAAGAAAACTTAGATAATATTCTGCATAATATGGGATTGACTATGGGTTTTACACATACAATACAAGAAAATAAAGTTATACTAAAAAATAAATTGCCTATGTAAATCAAATACAACTCTAAAAAAAAGTAGCCGACTTATAGAAAGTCAGCTACCTTATTCCGAAGTGAGCACCACCTCACTTCAGGAATGAAATTAAATTTATTGTTAATCTCAACTTAAAATTATGAAAAAATTATTAGACAAATTAATTATGTTAACAAATCTGTCTTTAAAAGGTATTATTATTCAGTTTTTTCTGCTGAACTCAATTTGGGCAGCGGATATTAATGCCCAAGAAGTGAAAAGTGTGAGGGATGTTCGCTTTGACCTAAAGGTCAATGAGGCGAGTCTCTCTGAACTTTTCAATGAAATCGAGAGAAAAACTAATTTTTATTTTTCGTTCAGCTCTGAAGATCTTAATTCGAGTTTTACTTATACAAAAAATAAAAAGAATGTCACAGTTCGTGATGTACTTCTTGAGGTGTCAGAAAGAGCAGAATTAAAATTCAAACAGGTTAATAGAAATATTATTGTTCAGAAATATAATGGGCAAAATAATAACGTACCTGAAGTGGAAGTCCTTATTCAAGGAATCACCATTACTGGAAAAGTGACCAGCCCAGAGGATAGTGAAGGTCTTCCTGGAGTAAATGTAATTGTCAAAGGTACGAGTATTGGTACAGTTACAGATGTTGAAGGGAATTATACGCTCGATGTTTCTGATGAGAATTCGGTTTTGGTCTATAGTTCTGTCGGATTTCTTTCAGAAGAAATTCTTGTAGGGAATAAAACGATTATAGATTTAGTCTTAACGCCAGACCTTACTCAGCTCGAAGAAATCGTAGTTACAGGTTACGCATCCCAGCAAAAGAAAGACCTTACAGGGGCTGTTGGTATAGTTAGTGCGGAAGATTTAACGGCAATGCCACAGGGTAATGTTACTCAACAGCTTCAGGGCCGTATTGCCGGTGTCAATGTTACACAAGATTCAAGACCCGGTCAGGCTGCAAAAATAAGAGTCAGGGGTTTTGGATCCTTCCAGAACAACGATCCACTATATATTGTTGATGGCGTCCCTACTACAGACATTAATACGATCAACCCTGATGATATAGAGTCATTATCAGTCCTTAAGGATGCCGGAGCGGCTTCTATTTACGGGTCAAGGGCCTCAAATGGAGTTGTTGTTATTACAACCAAGAAAGGTAAATCCGGCATGAGCATTAACTACAATATGTATTATGGCAGCCAGAATCCCGGGGCAGGACCAGACAATATGCTCAACACTAAAGAATTTGCCGATCTCCAATGGTTGGTTTATGCAAATGATGGAACTATAGATGATCATCCAATTTACGGTCCTTCGAGTAATGCTTCTCCAACATTACCATCGTGGGCAGCCGATACAAAGTGGTATGATGAGGTTACGAGAAATGCCAGGATCATGAACCATGACTTGTCGTTGTCCGGTGGCAACGAGACATCTAATTACTATGCCAGTATGGGATATTTCGATCAGCAGGGCACTGTCATTGGCAGTTGGTATAAGCGTTTTAGCGTTCGGCTAAATTCTGAATTCAAGATCAAAGACAGGGTGACCATTGGAGAGTCGTTCATCGTTCCGATAATGGTATATCAGGTAATGGCAGTGAAGGAACGGCTGTAATGACAGGTGTGTATCGTGCACAACCTATTATTCCTGTAATCTGGGATTCAGGTCCATTTGATGGGCTTTCTCATAATTTTGAGAATGGCGATTGGGGAGGCTCCGGTATTTCACCCAGATTAGGCCAGGGGGCAAATTATGTAGCTTCTACAGCACGCAATAATGATGATCGTTGGCAGGATATCAGAATTTTAGGCAATGTATTTGTTGATGTTGAGATCCTTGATGGTTTGAATTTTAAAACATCTTTCGGAGGTTCATTTAATAACTGGTACTCCACTGACTGGAACGGATCAACATACGAAAGATCTGAAAACCAAGCCACTTCATCCTATAGGGAGCGATCAGGATATGGATCTGATTGGGTATGGACTAATACACTAACTTATAATAAGCAATTCGGCGACCATAGCATATTAGCTGTTGCGGGTTACGAATCGGTAAAAACAGACATAAGTCGTAATGTTAGTGCTCAAAGGGCCGGATACTTCTCTGATGCATTAGCGTTCAGAACTGTGAGCAATGGAGCAAACCTTGTTGACGGAGTATCTGAATATGGAACGCCGAGAACTTTACTTTCAACATTCCTCAGAGCGGATTACAACTATAGCAACAAATATTACATCACTGCCACGGTACGCAGAGATGGCGCTTCGGTATTTGGAGCAGATACGCGATATGGTACTTTCCCGTCTTTTACAGGTGCCTGGAGAATTAGTGAAGAATCATTCCTTGCCGGAAGCGGTTTTATTTCAGACCTTAAGATCAGGGGTGGATACGGTACAATGGGCAATCAATTGGCTGTGTCATCAGGTAACCAGTTTTTCTTATTCGGCGGTGACCCAAGCAGGTCTTTCTACGACCTGAACGGTACCACTAATTCTTCACTTCAGGGATTCCGTCCTACCAGGATTGGTAATCCGGATGCTAAATGGGAGACCAACGTAACTACTAATGTTGGTATCGATTTCGGACTTTTTGATAATAAGCTAGAGGTCGTATTTGACTGGTATACTAAACAAACTAAAGACCTGCTATATAACCCGGAATTACCGGGAACTGCAGGGGCTGCTTCAAGACCTTTTGTAAACATTGCTGAAATGAAAAATACGGGTATTGACCTTCAGTTGATCTATCGGCAGAACTGGTCAGATTTCAGATTTGAAGCCAATGCGACATTTACGACTTATAATAATGAGATTCTTGGGATCGCAGAGGGATTTGAATTCTTTGATGCAGGAGGATCCAGGATAGGATCATTCAATAGAAATCAGGTAGGCAGATCAATGGGCGAGTTCTTTGGATACAATGTAATCGGCTTGTTCCAGGAGGATAATTTCAAACTTGATGATGAAGGCATTTTAGTATTAATTGACGGCATACCTGCTCAGGATGGGGCGGAAGCCGGGTTCTTTCGTTTTGAGAATACTGATGGGAATGACGTTATTGACGATGATGACAGAACATTTATCGGTGATCCAAATCCTGATTTCACCTATGGTCTTAACCTCTCCTTTGGATGGAAAGGCTTTGATCTGACCGGGTTCTTCTATGGGTCTCAGGGAAATGAAATCTTTAACTATAACAAGTGGTGGGGTGATTTTTGGCCTTCATTTCAGGGACAGAAAAGTACAGATCTTTTGAATAATAGCTGGACTCCGACAAATACAGGTGCATCCACACCAAAGGCTTCCAATACGTCAAATTTTTCGACAAATACAGAATCAACTAGCTATTATGTTGAGGATGCATCATTCCTTAGGCTAAAGAATCTTCAGATCGGTTATACTTTCCCTCAGTCTATGTTAGGAAATGTGTTTTCCAGTGCGAGAGTTTATGTTCAGGGGATCAACTTATTCACTATTACAAAGTATTCCGGGTTAGATCCTGAATTAGCCCCCACTATCAATAATAATACTGACACTTTCGATGATTCGTTTATGGCGGTTGACGAAGGCAACCTTCCAGCCGTAAAACAGTTTCTTATTGGTGTTAACTTAGGTTTTTAATTAAGTAAATAAATTTGAATAATGTCATGAAAATATTTAAAAATATAAAAGTGATTGGGTTTGTTGTTGTGTTAAGTCTCATGAACTCATGCAAAGAAAATTTTTTGGAGATTACCCCGAATGGGTCCCTAGATGAATCTGTATTGGCAACCTTTGATGGAGTGGATGCACTTCTTATTGGTGCTTACTCCATGGTAGATGGGGTTGCAAACGGTGGTTTTACATGGAATTCAACAACTTCAGGATGGGTATTTAGCAGTATCAGGGGAATGGAAGCCAACAAAGGTACTGATTCCGGTGACCAGCCGGCAGTCAACCCCCTACAAACTTACTCTGAAACGGCTACGAATTCATACCTGAATGCAAAATGGAGAGCTCTTTATGAAGGGGTTTCGCGTTGTAATGGTACAATAAGAACATCTAAAACTGCCGAAGAACTAGGAACTATTAGTGCCGCTGACTCTGAGTCTTTCATCAGACAGGCAAGAGTTTTGCGTGGTTTTTACCACTTTGAGGCATGGAGACTGTGGATTGATAAATCTACTAATATTGGTATTCCATATGTGGATGAGGAAACAGATCAGGCTACATTAACAAATACTGAAGATGTAAGAGCTAGTATCATCGCTGATCTTACGGAAGGAACATCTCTTCCAAATGATATGGGCCAGGTTGGCCGTTTTAACAAGACAGTATCACAAGTACTGTTAGCCAAAGCGGAGATGCAAATGAATGGCAATTATGCAGCCGCACTAATACTGCTTTCTGAAGTTGAAACTACTGGAACGAATCCTGTGGGCCAGAAAGCGGAATTAGAAACGCGCTATGGAGATGTTTTTGATGCGGCAAATAGAAATGGAGTCGAGTCAATTTACACTGTTCAGTTTTCTGTAAATGATGGTTCCGGTGGATACAACGGTGGTTTTGGAGAAGTATTGAACTTTCCTTATAAGTCAGGTGCGTCACCGGGAGGATGTTGTGGTTTTTTCCAACCTACTCAGGATTTCGTCAATTCCTTTCGTACAGATGCTAATGGATTGCCTTTCCTTGACAATTACAATGGTGAAAAGGTAACTAATGATCAGGGAGTGGCCATTGATGATCCTTATACTGAATATACAGGTCAGCTTGATCCCCGACTTGACTGGTCGGTAGGCAGAAGAGGTATTCCTTATCTGGATTGGGGAGATCATACAGGTCAGGATTGGATTCGAGATCAATCTTATGCCGGTCCGTACAGTCCGAAAAAACAAGTTTATAAAAAATCTCAGGAAGGGACACTTACTGAAGTTGGCAACTGGACTTCAGGCTGGACTGCCAATGGCTACAGGCTAATTCGTTTTGCTGATATACTTTTACTTAAAGCTGAATGTGAAGCAATGGAAAGTATCGGCGACATGGGTCTTGGTGAGGTTAATGCAATACGTAACAGAGCTGCAGACCCAGGTGGCTTTGTAAAAGAAGATGATGGTGTGACTGATGCTGCTAATTATGTGATCGATACCTATCCTTCGTTTGCTGGTCAGGCTGAAGCATTGAAAGCCATTAAGTTTGAAAGAAAGCTTGAGTTGGGACAGGAAGGTCAAAGATACTATGATCTCCAGCGATGGGGTGATGTTCAGTCTGAGCTCACTCGAATCCTAAATTACGAGAAAACAATGGAATGGGGATCATCGCTTTATGGTAGTGCATCGGTTGGTCCAGAAGATGTGAACTACCCGATACCTCAGCGTCAAATTGACGTGACTAATGGTAATCTAGTTCAGAACAGGTAATTGGCAAAATTAAATATTTTTTCAAGTGGGCTTCTTTTTTTTAAGAAGTCCACTTTTTTTTTGAATACTTTTGTGATTTTATTTACTTATATATATGAATAACCTTTTACTATTAGTTCTCACTATCATTATATTCTCCTGTTCCGAAAAACCCCGGTTTGAGCTGCTTAATTCAGATCATACAGGAATAAAGTTTGTCAATACAATCGTTGAGACAGATAGTCTCCATGTGATGAATTTCGAGTATATATACAATGGTGGTGGCGTCGGGATAGTTGATCTCAATAATGATAATTTGCAGGATATCATATTTACAGGAAACCAAGTGGCCACAAAAGTCTATCTAAATAAAGGAGACTTTAAGTTCTCTGATATTTCTTCAAGCCTTGTTGGCCAAGACAGCAGTCAGTGGTATAGTGGAGTGTCTGTTGTTGATATCAATAGTGATGGTTGGGCAGATCTATATTTTACATGCACAGCTTACGATAGACCTGAAAAAAGGAAAAACAGGCTTTGGATAAACAAGGGTATTCAAAGTGATGGTCATTTAGCTTTCGAAGAGATGGCCGAAAAATATGGAATAGCCGATGAGAGCTATGGAGTACATTCAGCGTTTTTTGATTATGACCTTGATGGAGATTTGGATCTTTACTTATTAAATAATTTTGTCACAGAAAGGCTTTCCGCAAGTTATCGGGAGAAAATTCTTGATGGGAGTGCTATTAGTAACGATAAGCTTTACAAAAACAACGGAGATGGAACCTTTAGCGATGTAACAATTGAAGCGGGGATTGTTTATGAAGGCTTTGGTCTTGGATTGGCTTTAGGCGATGTGAATAAGGATGGATATCCCGATATTTATGTATCCAATGACTACGTTTCAAATGACCTGTTATATATTAATCAAGGTGATGGTACATTTAAAAATGAAATAGCTACCTACCTTTCCTATCAGTCAAAATCCTCAATGGGAAGTGATTTGGTAGATATCAACAATGATGGCTTTCTTGACATTTTCACACTTGATATGATGCCTGAGTATTATTATAAGAAAAAGCAAACTATCAATGGGTTTAGTTATATTTATTATATCAATGATGAGAAATATGGGTATGAGCATCAATACCTCAGAAATATGTTACACCTCCATAATGGTTTTTTGAATGATGAAATGATCCCTTTTAGTGAAGTGGGTCAAATAATGGGCATATACCAAACTGAATGGAGTTGGTCTTCTTTGTTTGCCGACTATGATAATGACGGAGATAAAGACCTGCTAATCACAAATGGTTATCCCAAAGATCTGACTGATAAGGATTGGACAAAATATAAAGCAGAAGTATATGGCTCTGTCGCATCTGCTCAACATGTGATGAGTAGAGCACCTGCTGTAAAGGCGGCCAACTATGCATTTGAAAATAAGGGAAATTTAAGCTTTATCAAAAAATCACAGGAGTGGTTTAAAGAAATTCCTTCATACTCCTATGGAGCTTCTTTTGTTGACCTTGATAATGATGGTGACCTCGACTATGTAGTTAACAATTTGAATGATGAAACATTTATTTATAAGAATAATACGTTTAAAAAGAATAAGGATGAAGCAAATTTTATTAGTATTAAGCTGAAAGGAAAGGGATATAATACTATGGCACTAGGTGCTAAAGTAGAATTGTGGAGCGGTGGTAAATACCAATTTCAAGAACATTTTTTGTCTCGGGGTTATATTTCATCAGTTGATCCGGTAGTTCATTTCGGACTTTCAAATAATACTTTAATTGATTCGATCAAAATTACCTGGCCTGGTAGTGTTAATGTATCTATTCTTAAAAATATTAAGACCAATCAACTTATAGAAATTGATGAAAATAAATCAATCCCATTCCATGAGGATTTGCAAAACCCGTCCACCTGCCGGCGGGGCGGAAAGGACTCCAATTTGCTTTTTTCAAGGATAGATAGCGTGATAAATTATGATCATCAGCAAAATGATTTTATAGATTTCTTTTTTAGTCAAAATATAATTCCTCATAAATTTTCACAAATCGGTCCATGTATGCAAAAGGGAGATTTGAATAATGATGGCCTTGAAGATATTATTATAGGTGCAACAAACATGTTGCCTACCAGTGTTTTTTTACGAGATGGTAACAAGTTCAAAGAAACAGAAATTGAAGGCTTAACAACTTTAAAAGAATTTTCTGAATCTGACTTCGCAATATTCGATGTAGATGGCGATGGGGACAATGATATTATTGCCTTAGCCGGCGGTTATGAGAACAGGGAAGAAAAGGAGTATATACATTATCTTTACGAAAACACCAACGGTTCATTTACAAAAACAGAGCTTCCCATATCTTCATTTCCTGCCTCTGTGGTGCGGCCTTTTGATTTTGATCATGATGGAGATATGGACCTTTTTATAGGAGCAAGAATAAAAAAAGACATGTTCCCTTTTGCTGCTGATTCATGGATATTGGTCAATGAAAATGGCCAGTACCAAAGCGAGAATACCATGAATTTTAATGCCGGTATGGTTACCGATGCAGTTTGGAGTGATTATGATGGTGATGGATGGGAAGATTTGCTAATTGCCCGGGAATGGAATTCTATTGCAATATTGAAGAACCTGAAAGGTGAAAGACTAAAAAGTCAGGATATCCCGGGAATTGAAGATAAACATGGAATATGGTATTCTATCTCAGCAGGAGATTTTGATCAGGATGGAGATAATGATTATATACTGGGAAACCTTGGCGACAATCACCGCTTTACTGTTAGCGATCAATACCCATTGAAACTTTATGCGGTTGATTTGGATTTGAATGGCACCATTGATCCTTTGTCAACCGGTTATTGGAAAGATCAGCACAATGAAATGAAAGAATATCCAATCAATTATTTAGATGAACTTGCCGCTCAATCTCCTATCTTCTTAAAAAAATTCAATGATTATGCCTCGTTCAGCATGGCTGATATTGATGATATTCTGGATACTGCCATTTTGAAGAGAGTGAAATATACCTTCCATGTAAATACAACATCCAGCCATATATTGTGGAATGAAGAGGGACAATTTAAGTGGGAGAAATTACCTGTTTCGACGCAAGTTGCACCTATTAAGAAGATGATCATTAACGACTTTAATAATGACAGTTATCCGGATGTATTGCTGGTAGGCAATGACCATACCTATGATGTTTCTACCGGTTATTATGATGCAAATAAGGGACTTGTTCTTATAAATGATGAAGGACATTCATTTGATGTTTTGAATCCTCAACAAAGCGGTTTCAGGCTGCAAGGTATGGTAGAGTCATTGCTCTATTTTGAGGGAGACACATCACTTATTGTAGCCGGAATCAACAGAAAAAAAATAGTGGTTCATGCACATGACCAAAAGTAGAAGTTTCTACTACAAATCCGGTTGCCGCAGACGAGTTAATTGGAGCATTATTGCAATACTGCAATGGTACATTTCAAGCCATGATATATCATCACCATTATGGCTTTCCGGTGATATTCGCGATATGGCCTTGCTTTCATTTAACAATAGAAAAAAAATGATTGTTGTGTCAAGAAATAATGACTATCCTGGTGTTTATTCCATTAATGTAGAATAACAACGCTAACATGGCCCAGATATAGTTTTAGGAGTCCTCATTAGTATAATATAGAAAAATATCCTCTTATGGATTTTATCTCATTTCTTGGTTCATTCAGTTCAAGGATATAGTAGTAAGTTCCTGAAGAAGCCGCTTTTCCTGAATTTTTTCCATTCCAATTATTTTTGTATCCAATTGACTCGAAAATGGATTTGCCACTGCGATCCATAAGCGTCAATTTACTGTTAGGATAGCGCTCGATATTTTCAATGATAAAATATTCATTGAATTTGTCACTGTTTGGCGTGATGATATTGTAAGCATGGATTTTTGGAATAAATTCTACGCAAGTAGTATTGGACATTGAGTTAGATTTGTTACCGTCTTTTTCTGTAGCAATGATTCTGAAACAATGATCAAAACCCAGGTTACTATCTTCATAATTAATTTGTTGATCCGACGAAGTTTCGA